>Ga0302326_10000056_pt1 | contig 278855 bp, 235 predicted proteins | sample Palsa_T0_3_FD_202264 | JGI IMG/M metagenome (GOLD analysis project Ga0302326, IMG submission 202264) | Peat permafrost microbial communities from Stordalen Mire near Abisko, Sweden - Palsa_T0_3 | ecosystem: Environmental > Terrestrial > Soil > Palsa > Peat permafrost | place: Sweden: Abisko... | reverse complement strand
GTTCGACGCAGAATCTGACTGGGAGCGTGACGTGGGCGTCAGGGACGCTAACGACGGCGACGATCACCGGCGCGGGCCTAGCGTCGGCGCTGAAAGCTGGTACGAGCACAATTTCCGCAACGAGCGGAAGCATCGTCGGCAGCACCACACTTACGGTAACCGCAGCCACGCTGGTATCCATCGCCGTCACGCCCGCGAATCCGTCGGTAGCCGCAGGCAAGACGCAGCAGTTCACAGCCACGGGCACCTACAGCGACAGTTCGACGCAGAATCTGACTGGGAGCGTGACGTGGGCGTCAGGGACGCTAACGACGGCGACGATCACCGGCGCGGGCCTAGCGTCGGCGCTGAAAGCTGGTACGAGCACAATTTCCGCAACGAGCGGCAGCATCGTCGGCAGCACCACACTTACGGTAACCGCAGCCACGCTGGTATCCATCGCCGTCACGCCCGCGAATCCGTCAGTAGCCGCAGGCAAGACGCAGCAATTCACCGCCACGGGAACCTACACCGACAGTTCCACGCAAAATTTGACCGGCAGTGTCACATGGGCGTCAGGGACGCTAACGACGGCGACGATCACCGGCGCGGGCCTAGCGTCGGCGCTGAAAGCTGGTACGAGCACAATTTCCGCAACGAGCGGCAGCATCGTCGGCAGCACCACACTTACGGTAACCACAGCCACGCTGGTATCCATCGCCGTCACGCCCGCGAATCCGTCGGTAGCCGCAGGCAAGACGCAGCAATTCACAGCCACGGGCACCTACAGCGACAGTTCGACGCAGAACCTGACGGCGAGCGTGACGTGGGCCTCGGGAACAACGGCGACCGCGACAATCAACGCGGCAGGCTTGGCATCGGCGTTGAAGGCGGGGACAAGCACCATTTCGGCCACCAGCGGAGCCATCGTGGGCAGCACCACGCTGACGGTAACGGCGGCGACGTTGGTGTCCATTGCGGTTACGCCCGCGAATCCTTCGATCGCAACAGGCGGCAGTCAGCAGTTCACCGCCACCGGAACCTACACCGACAGTTCCACCCAGAACCTGACGACGAGCGTAACGTGGGCTTCAGGGACCACCGCGACGGCGACCATTAACGCGGCGGGATTGGCCACTGCGGGTACCACCGCGGGATCCACCACCATCACCGCTACGAGCGGCACCGTGGTGGGCAGCACCACGCTGACGGTAACGTCATCCTCGGCAGTACCGACCATCCTTTCGGTAGTAGCTAATTCTGGACTCCAAGGCCAGTCGCTCACCGTGACGATCACCGGGCAAAATACCCATTTCGTGAACGGCACCACGCAAGCCAATTTCGGTCCCGGCGTAACTGTGGGTACGGGCATTACCGGCGGCTACGGTCCCCTCACGGTGACGAGTTCGACTACGGCCACGGCGCAGTTGAATATCTCGGCCAGCGCACCCTTTGCCACGCGAACGGTGGCGGTTAAGACTGGGTCCGAACAGGAGTCTCTGTTCAACGGCTTCAGCGTGAACGGCGCCCCCATGGTTCTTTATGTGTCGCCGAACTACGCGAATCCGGGGACTTCCGTCACCGTTGCGATCACTGGAATGTTTACGCACTTCCAGCAAGGGACGTCGCTAGCCAACTTCGGAGCCGGCATCTCGGTGGGCGGCGGCGCCGTTGGCGCGGCCGGACCAATCACCGTCACCAGCGTCACCACCGCCACGGCGAATCTGACCATCGCATCCGGCGCTACACTCGGATTGCGCGCGCCCATCACGGTGACCACCGGCGCGGAGTCTGCGCCCTGGTCTAGTCCTGGATTCTTCGTGCTCGGCCCTGTCACTGGACCGTTCCCGACGGTTACCATCACTAGTCCCACGGAAGGTGCTGACGTTACCACTCTAACCACTGTGACCGGGACGGTCGTGAGCCCGAATCTCGCCTACTGGACGCTTGCTTATGAAGGCAGCGGCTCAACCACCTTTACCCAATTCGCCACCGGAACAGCCTCCACGGTAACCGGTACGTTCGACCCAACTCTGCTCCTAAATGGAATTGCCACCATCCAGCTTACTGGCGTGGATCAGTCCGGCCAGACCTCCAACACTGTCGTGCACGTGGTGATCATCGGAAGCACCAAGATCGGCAACTTTACGTTGTCGTTTACCGATTTGAGCGTGCCGGTCGCAGGTATCCCTATCCAAATAACCCGCACCTACGATAGCCGGATTAAGAGTTCAAGCGACTTCGGATTCGGTTGGGAGCTCGCCATCAAGAGCACTCAGGTCACTGTTAGCGATATTCTAGGCAACAACTGGAATGTCAACGAAAGTGGTGGCGGTTTATTTCCGGAGTATTGCGTCGTAGCTGGCCAGAACTATGTCATAAGCATACGGTTGCAAAATGGCACGGTCTACCAGTTCGCGCCATCGGCGACACCGGCAACTCAGTGCAGCGAGCTAATTCCGCCAGAGACTGTGGATCTTCAATTTACTCCCATCGGAACCACGCCGGCGAATGCTACCTTGACGCAAGCCAACTCCCTCGGACTGATCCTCTCATCACCGTCGCCTGGCCCTACTCAGCTTCTGGACCAGAACACTTTCGACGTTTACGGTACGGATGGCGATACCGATCTTTGGACGCTCACGCTACCGACCGGCCAACAGTTGCAAATCAGCATGACCTTAGGGCTCGAGAGCGTCACGGACCCCAACGGTAACAGCCTGACGTTTGGCTCGGGCGGCGTTACATCTTCCACGGGGAAGGGCGTCACCTTCGCGCGCGACGCGCAGAACCGTATCACTACGATCACCGATCCGAATGGCAACCGGTTGCAATACTCTTACGATGCCGCTGGTGATCTGACCACCTTCACCGACCAGCTAGGCCACGTTTCCACGTACACCTATGATGGCAATCACGATCTGCTCTCTTACACCGATCCTAGCGGTAACCAGCCGGTGAAGAGCGTTTACGACGACTCCGGGCGCCTCATTCAGGAGATTGACGCCTTTGGTCATGTCATCAACTTCACCAACAGCATGGCGGCCAGTTCCGAGACCGTCGCGGACGCCCTCGGCAATCTGACCACTTTCGTGTATGACGCGAATGGGAACGTTCTTGAAATTACCGATGCACTCGGAGACGTTACTTCGTATACCTACGACGCTAACAACGATCTCACGAGCAAGACCAATGCGCTGGGGAAAACCTATACCTATACTTACGATGCTAACGGGAACCGCCTGACCGATACCGATCCACTCGGAAACACGAACACCTACACCTACAGCTCGCTTGGCAAAGTCATGGTCCTCACCGATCCCAACGGTCACGTCGCCACGTCCAACACCTATGATGCCAATGGCAACCAGCTGACCGCCATGGACGCCCTGGGTCATACCAAGACCATGGTCTATTCCGCTGGCGGACTGTTGACGTCTGTCACCGATCTGAACGGCAACACCAGCGCATATACCTACGACGCCTCTGGCGACGTCCTCACACAAACCGATTCAAACGGCACGGTTACCACCAACACGTACGACGCTAATGGCAATCGCTTGTCACAATCCGTGACCCGTACGACCACGTCTGGCCCCCAAACGGTTACAACACAATACCAATACGATGCGGCCAACCGCGTGACCTTGGTTACCAATCCGGACGGCACCACCAACAAGACCACTTACACCGCTACCGGGCAAAAGGCCTCGCAGGTCGATCAGCTCGGCCACATGACCGCCTTCCAGTACAATGTCGCAGGGCAACTCACGCAAACCAGCTATCCGGACGGCACGATGGAAATGACTTCCTATGATGCCGACGGCCACCGCACGCAGTTTACCTCGCGTTCGGGCGCCTCCGTTTCCTATGTCTACGACGCTCTGGGTCGCGTGAGTGCCGCGACTGATCCCCTCGGCAACACGAGCATGAAGTCCTACGACGCAATCGGAGAGGTTATCGCCAACACCGACCCGATGGGAAATACCACCACAACCGCCTACGACGCCGCCGGAAGGGTCAGCTCGCTCACTGATCCAAAGGGTGGTGTCACAGCCTACACGTTTGACGCTGCTGGTAACCGGCTCTCCACCACCGATCCTGACGGCCACGTGACTTCATTTCAATACGACGGCGAAAATGATGTCATTAAGATCATCCTCCCGGACGGCACCTTTCAAACGAACGTCTTCGATAATCTTGGCAACATTACCTCCACCACGGATGCCGCCGGCAAAGTCACCTCGTATACGTATGACACGTTGGGACACCTTCTTAGCGTCACCGACGCGATAGGTACGACGAAATATACGTACGATCAAGTCGGCAACCGCATCTCGCAAACGGACGCCAACGGCCACACCACCACATTCCAATACGACCAATTCGGGCACCGCACCGGCCGCACGCTGCCGGCCGGGCAGACGGAGTCTTACACATACGATGCCAATGGCAACCAACAAACGCACACCGACTTTAATGGCAAAACTACCACTTATACCTACGACTCTGTGAACCGCCTGCTGTCAGTTACTCCCGATCCCAGTTTTCATGCCGTGCCCATTACCCTTACCTATAATTCGGCGGGGCAGCGCGCGAGCATGACCGATCCCAGTGGCGTTACTACTTATCAATACGACGCCATCAGCCGCTTAACGCAGGTGACCAAACCCAACGGGACCATCTCGTACACCTACAACGCTGACAGTGATCTGACTGGTATGTCCGCGGGCAGTCTGTCTGTCACCTATGCCTACGACGCTCGACGGCGTTTGACCTCCGTCAGTGAGCCGAACACCGGACTAACTTCGTTTACGTACGACGCCGCCGGAAATTTGACCGGAACCGCGTATCCCAACGGCGTGAGCCATGCCTACACTTATGACGTCGACAATCGCTTGACAGATTTGGCGGTTGCCAAAGGGGCCACCTCGCTCCAGACCTACGCCTATACCCTCGACGCCACCGGCCACCGTCTCACGGTCGCTGAGTTGTCCGGCCGCGCCATCCAATACACCTACGACGCCGGATACCATCTGACGGGCGAATCCATTTCCAACGATCCCAACAGCCAGAACGGGACCATCGGATACACCCTCGACCTCGTGGCCAACAGACTGCAGCGATCCTCCACCGTGGCGGGCGTCCCGGCAACTACACTGGCCTATGATCCGGATGATCGTCTGTCTTCCGATACCTACGATGCCAATGGTAATACCACTGTCTCGGGCGGAATTACCAATGCCTACGACTTTATGAACCACCTTATCCAACACGGTACCATCACCTATGTATACGACGGAGATGGCAACCGTGTCTCCAAGACTTCCGGTGGCGTCACCACCAAATACCTGGTGGACGATCTAAGTCCCACAGGACTCTCCGATGTCATCCAGGAAACTGGCTCCGACGGCAGCAGCCGGGAACTGGTCTACGGGCTGTATCGCATCAGCCAGCGCCAGTTCATTCCCAGTTCCAGTACCACCCTCATCAATTACTACGTCTACGACGGACATGGCTCAGTGCGGGAATTGACGAATCCCTCCGGCGCGGTTACTGACACCTATACTTATGACGCGTTCGGTAATCTAATTCACTCGACGGGAACGACGCCCAACGAATTTTTGTTCGACGGCGAGCAGTTCGATGCCGATCTCGGTTATTACTATTCACGAGCCCGTTATTACAACGCCTTCACTGGCCGGTTCATCACCATCGACTCGCTCGACGGCGATCCACAGTCTCCAGTGTCCCTGCATCGCTACCTGTATTCCGGCGCCGATCCCGTCAATAATTCTGATCCCACGGGACTCGAATTCGACTTCCTGGAACTCGGCATCAGTAGCGCTATTATCGGTAGCCTTGCGGCGGTCGGTTCCCTGAGTCTTTCTGGCGTCCTTGCGGTGCTTATCTCGGTTCTGACTTTTCATAATCTGCCTTCTCCCATTTCCACGGCTTTCCTCAAGAGACCGGACGCCTCGATCGTTGGAGGCTCCATCCTGATAAATTACGGCGCGGCGGCTGGCGGTATCGCCAAGGTTATTCCAACCGCGCAAGCCAAAGCGCTCTTTCAGGGCTTGGCATTTGGCCTGCAGTTTTCCAGCTTTGGTGAGGGCGCGGAAATCCTGACTTCTCTTAACGTTCCCCAATTCTGGTGCTATGGCATCTTTGTGCCCTTCGCGTTCAGCATCGCCACACAGTCGAATTCGGTCGATGGTGGCGTATTGAACTCCGCATTCAAGCTCCTGGAGAAGTACGGAATTAAACTCAGCGTCAGCGGCTATGCTGGTTTCGCTTACGCGACCCCGACTGCAGACAGTTACGAGGGTCCGTTCTTCTGTTTTGGCTCCTCGGGTCTTCTTGCTCAGTTTTTGCCTAGAATCGCCAACCGTCCGGACATCACCGTCTGCAGCTCAGCCCCGGGGAGTGATGGCTCGCAGGGCGCCTACACCTGGACTGCTACCGTGGTCCAGAACAAAGGCTTTAGTATCGGTGCCTACTACAGTCTCTATTACTTGTGGGGTACCATAAACGATCCTTTCTAGGGAGCAATTTATTGATCGGGGCAAGGGCGCTCTTCCAGGATCTCATCCCGCTGTTCGTTATCCTGTTCACCGGGCTGGCCCTTGCCCCGGTCCTCTTTTCGCGCCAGCGATGGTGGAAAAACACTGTCCTCTGGGCCGTTTTCGCGCTTTGGGTTTTCCTCGCGTCGATATACTGTGCCCGAATGGTTGCCCAGTTGGATTCCCGTCATTTTTTAACGACCCTGAATCCACAAAACGTCCAATCGATCACCCTCGGCGGCGTGATTCTCACGCAAGAGTCTGCCAAGGGTGCGCTCATTGGCTCGCTTCGCCAACTCCGCTGGTTCGCTTCTAGCCACGGCGGCTGGGCTGCCGAAGTGCCGCTCCGTTTTCAGCTTGCGAACGGGGCGCACAGAGACTTCGTCGTGGCCTTTTATCCGCGCCAGCGCGGCGCCGTGATCCGGGGTAAATTTGGAAACTGGTTGCATACACCCTACGATTGCGGGTTCAGTTCCGACCTTCCCGATATTCTTGCTTCTTTGGGGACACCCTTGCCCACCGGCCGTTGAGAGACCAAGTGACTGTTTGAACTAATCAGGGTGACCGTTTTCGACTATCATCTGTGGTAAGCGGGAAGCCAAGCGCTGAAAACAGGAGGCCGAAAGTTGCCAAATCACAATCGGGTGCTGGTGACCGGTGCGGGTGGGTTTATCGGCGGCCATTTGGTAGCGGAGTTTCGCCGCCAAGGCGTTCAGCGCATTCGTGCGGTGGACGTTAAGCCTGTCGACGAGTGGTATCGGCGGTTTGACGACGTTGAGAATCTTGCACTGGACCTGAATCTGCGCGAAAACTGCGACACCGCTGCCAAGGGCGCCGACGAAATTTATAATTTGGCCGCGAATATGGGCGGCATGGGTTTCATCGAGCACAACAAGGCACTGTGCATGCTCTCCGTGCTCATCAATACCCACATGCTGCAATCGGCGTTGGCGCATGGGTGCCAGAAATTTTTCTTTTCTTCCTCGGCGTGCGTTTATAACGCGGACAAACAGATCACCTTCCAGGCGCCTTCCTTAAAGGAAGAGGATGCCTATCCGGCCATGGCGGAAGACGGCTACGGCTGGGAAAAGCTTTTCTCGGAACGCATGTGTCGGCATTTTCGTGAGGATTTTGGTTTGTACACGCGTGTGGCACGCTTTCATAACGTCTACGGTCCCTGGGGCACATGGTTTGGCGGGCGGGAAAAGGCTCCCGCGGCTATTTGCCACAAAGTGATCGAGGCCAAGCTTCATGGCCGGCATGAAATTGAGATTTGGGGCTCGGGAGCGCAAACGCGTAGCTTTATGTACGCGGATGACTGCATCAAAGGCATCCAAATGATTATGGATTCCGACATTCTGGAGCCCATCAACTTGGGCTCCACCGAGGCCGTCAGCATCAATCAACTAGTCGACATTGTCGAAGATATCGCGGGCGTCAAATTGCAGCGCAACTACAACTTGGACGCGCCCAAGGGCGTGAATGGACGAAACAGCGACAATGCGCTGATCAAGAAATATCTCAATTGGGAACCGGACACCGCGTTGCGCATCGGCCTCGAAAAGACCTACGCCTGGATCTACGACCAATATCTAGCCCGCGAAAGAGGGGAGCCGGGCGTTGTGCGGGAAACGTTCGCCGCAGGTGGTCGCGCTTAGCAGAACACCATTCGTCTCGGCGCAGCCGTCAATCAACGAAACGCCAATTTGAAAAAGCAGCGAGAAGCGAGCTTCTTCGCTGAATTTACATTGTTGCTTAAGTTTTAGTTTTGTCGCCGGTTACTTTGAAAACCCCCTCAAACACGGGTTGTTTTCTTGCATACGCCTAGGCCTTCCGCCCTCGAGCGAACAGCATTCCAACAATCAAGCCAACCACCGCTCCAATCACCACGCCGCCGATGCCGGCTCTCCAGAACGCACCTTGCGCCACCATGGTGAGGATCGGGTTGTCGAATGCGTCAGCGGAAGAATGGAAACTGCGAATCATCCACCCATCTGTATCCTGTGGTCCATCTGGTGACTTGAATACCGTCACGCTGAACCGGCTGTTCAGCGTAAATTTTCTGCCATCATGTAGCACATAGCTGTCATTCATATAGCCATACGAAAGGCCAACGTCATTGTGAACCGTGCGCGATTCGACTTGTGGGTCGGCGGAATAACTGACCACCCGGCGGTTGGGGGCGGTCATCATCCGGTTGTAGTAGTCGCGGAATGCTGCGGGGCCTTTCAGAATGCTCCCATCCGGAAAAATCACTACGACATCGGGATGGAGGTAGCGCATCATCGCGTCGACGTCGCCCTTCGCATAAGCATCCTTAAGAGCAGCCCGCAAATGATCCAAACCTGCAGTCGATGGATCCGTCGCTTGCGGGATCGCAGGATTGTCAGCCAGCACCGCAGCGGGAAGGACGGCAATCACCAGGGCCACCATCGCCACAATTAGCCTCATAGCTTTCAAGATCATGTGGGCTCCTCAGAAATGGATTCGTTGAGCGAAGCGATAACCAGCCATTGAAGATAGTCGATCATCTGCCGGTCCGCATTGATGAAGTGATTCGGATCGTACTTCGCGCCGTTGAGCAGGAGTGTATCAGGTTTCAGGAATGCACGGATAAAGTGTCGTTTGATTCGAACATCTATCCAATCCAGGTATCTGCGGCCCCTCCGCCGGCGGCGAAAGATCGTTATTCGTGCGAGTGATTTCCAAGCTGGCGCGGATGCTATGGGGCAAATCTCGGTCATTCCGTAGCTGGTCGTGCCGCTCGCGCCACGGTCACCGTTGCGCGAATCGTGAAAATGGGCCACCACAAACGCGAGCGTTCCGGACCAGACCGTCACATCCATCGTCACCCGGCGACCGGCGAATCGCCGCGTGAGCCAGTCTCGCCAATCTTCGCCGCAGACCTCAAAGGTCGCCACGATTCTGCGCGCGGCGGGGTGCGATGCCTCGATAGATGGCTGCCCGACGAGCCGGCGGTGGTGCGGCCCGTCGAAGTGCTGCAGATCAAAGCCGTTGGTTCCCACCAGCCACCAAGGACAATCGATAACAAACTCAAATGGCGGCGACGCGATCAGCTCGCCAGCGTTCGTTCCCGCAAAGAAGGGCACAGGATAATCGCTGTGACTGGATGGAAACGCAAACACACTCCCCGCAACTTCGGCGGCGCAATAACTCCGTTGATGGGCGCAGTGAGGAATTTCGGCCTGACTGGGAATCTGCTCGCATCTTCCAGAAGGCCCGTATCGCCATCCGTGAAATGGACACACAATCTGGCCGTCCACCACGCTGCCCGCGGAAAGGTCCGCTCCCATATGCCAGCATCTGGCGTCCATCACCACTGGTTTTCCTTCCGCCGAACGGAAACAAACCAGGCGCCGGCCCCACAAATCCACCCCAATAGGTCCCCGCTTCAGCTGCTGCGATTGTCCGATCACATACCAGCCGCGGGGCCACTCCGGAAAAGCCTCGGCCGGCGGAGCCGTGGAACTGCGAGCGGCCTGGCTGGCCTCCCTCACGCGGCTTCTCCGTCGAACAAAACGCTCTCCTCGGACGCAACTTCTCCAGCGCTCTTGCTCAAAAAAATACGCTTTGCCAGCCAGCCCAGAAATATTCCCGGCAGCAAGTCGATCGCGAAGTGCTGGCGTACAGCGATGGTGGAGTACAGGATCAGGCCAACCCATACCCACGCACACCCCAGCAAAAATTTTCGCAATTCCGGCCGCGAAGAATCGGCCGACGCGTAAGTCGCATACAAAACGGCATACACCGCGCATGCCGCGTGCAGCGACGGAAACGAATTGTAGGCGCGATCCACAACGATCAGCCGCTCGTACAGCCAATATCCTCCACCCCCGGCGGGTCGCGGCCCGGCCACTGGAAATAGCACGAAGCACACCAGTGCGCAACCGAACATAAACAGGATGCCGCGCGTATAGCGCAGCAATTCTGTTCGCGATCGCGTCAACAGCGGCCCAATCGGGTTGAGCAAATACAACGATAAGTACACCCACACCCACCGCGGCTGAAAGGGAATCGCGTGGTCCAGCCGGTTGGACGGCACGCTTCTGCTGTAAAAAAGTACCGTCCGCTGAACCATCAGATACGCGGCCGTGGCTACCGTCGGCAAACTCACCAGCAAAAAAAGCTTCAGCCGCAGATGGCATCGCAGTCGGCTCAGCAGCGCGGAATGCAGCGGCCTCAATCGATTCAATTGGAATCACCCTCAGACCGGCTTTGTGCCGGCTGGTCGTCCTGCCACGTGGAGAACGGCCGAAAATATTTGCCCGCGGGCGCGGACGTTCCCGCTGGAATCGTGCACCCCGCCGTGATTAAGCAGTAGCCGCCGATCAACGCGTCATCGCCCAGCGTAATCGGCGCCAGCCAGAGTTGTGCTTCACCTTTTTTTCCGGGAACGATCACGTGCGCATTGAGTCGCACTCCCGCTCCGAATACCACCCGGTTGCCTACGCTGACCAGCGATCGGTCCAGCACTGCGACGCCCGGGCTCCAATAAACCAGCGAACCGATCTTCGCCCCCCACAGGCGCAGCCATCCGGAATACAGTCCCGGCACGATTCGCAGAATCTCCTCCAGCATCGTCACCCGGCTAAAGATGACCTGCAACTGTGCCGAGAGCCACCAGCGTAGAAACGCCGGCGATGACACCGCATGCCGCCCCGTTTGCACGCCGAAAAATAGCGACGCAAATCGGTGCGCCAGTGGTGGAAGCAGATAAACCATCAGTGCGCCGCAGCCCAGCCCGCTCGCCACTCCCCAGCGCCGTCCCGCAACAATTCCGGAAGCCACCACGAACGCCGCCGTAAGGAACGGCACATACCCAATCGCCACCATCATCAGGCGGCGATGAACGGGCCAGTCGATCGCCACCGCGCTACTGCTGTCTAACGTTTCCGTCATATTGATTTTTCGCGTGTTCCGCCGTCAAAATCGGCCCTCGCCACATTTTCAGATACGCGCTGCCCAGCGATTCCGTCCGCGGTTCGTCCTCGCCGGCGATGTGTCGCAAGTGCAGCCACGGCACCGTCGGATGGAGATGGTGCGTCAGATGCCAGCCGTGATTCAGCCACAGCGCATCGAGAATCCGCCCGTAACGCAGATTTTTCGCGCCTCGCAACACATCCCGGCAAGTCCCGTAATGGTGCACGTACTGCAGTGTTGACCAGCTCAAACCGAACGCCGCATACATCGCCGCGTATCCGATCGCCCGCGACCCCAGCCACCAGCCAATCGTCGAATGCAGGCCAATCACCATCCACGACTCGGCACGAATGCGCCAGGGGTTACCGCGATTGACGTATTTCATCACCGTCGCGGAGGGGCGGTCGGCCTGCGCCGCGCTCGTGAGCCATCCCATCGGCAGGATCGCCAGCGCAACATTCCCGAGCACCAGCGACAACCAAAATCCTCCCGTGAGGATGCCGAAAAACTGCAGCTTCTTCCACCATGCGGGATCCTCCCTGAAGTACACGTCGAATACTTCTTCGTCGGAGCGATTGTGGATGTGATGCGCCAGGTGTACCGTGCGGATCAACGTATACGAGGCGGGCAGAAATAGCGCCAGCACTGTTCCCGCCAGGTCGTTCGCCCTCCGGTTGGAAAACAGCAAGCCATGTTCCGCCTCGTGAATCGCGAAATACACGGAGTTCATGGTCACCACGAACCCCGCTCCCAGCGCAATCCACCACCACCCTCCCGCCGTTCGGCACGCCGCGACGCAGCCCAGTATCAACGCAAACTGCGCCGCCACGATAAAACTGTTGGCCACGTCGGGAATCGCGCGAACCTTGTTCATGCCAGCGCGCTCTGCAGGTCCGGAAAGCGCTCCAGCAGGTGAAACGCTATGGGCGTCGACTGCGCGGAGAACAACATCGCTCTGAATTCCGCGCGCCGCCCCACTTCCCGCAGCTCCGCTCGAATTCGCGGTCCCAGTCGGCGCAAGCCGGGTCGCTCGCGGATCAGTTCATCGGTTACCGAAATCGCCGCGTGTTCCGTGCTGAACAACAGCCGCCCGATGATTAAACGAAACAGCCGAATGTTGACTTGCAGCCGCCATCCGTCCAGCCGCGGCCACAAGGAATCCAGCAGGTGCCAGTCAATCTGCACGTGCCGCGTCTCATCCCGGACGTGTGCCAGATACGCCGCCGCAAAGTGCTCCTCGATCTCATCCGGCCGCCTCATCGCGCACCGCCGCGCAATTTCGTTGCCGTGTTCTTCCAGGATCAGCATCAACCACACCGCCACGGGATATTCCAGCGGCCGCTTGGCCAGCCATTTCATTAACGTCCGCGCAATCGGGGCGATCCGCGTGATGGCCGGGGTATCCCGCTTGTACCGCGCCGGATCGGCGCATCGGTTGAGCGACCACCAGATCGCTTGATGCCGGCCTTCGTCCTCAATGAACGCCGATAAGAGCACTCTCAATTCCGGCGCCACCCGCGCGCTCTGCGACAGCACCTGCAACGTTGCACTGAAGCCTTGCTCAAACCACGCGGTCAACTCGTTGAAAGACATCGCTGAGAGCTGCGTATACCGTATCTGATCCTCCGCGCTCAACTCTTCCCAAATCGAAGTGTAATAGAGCGCCGTCAAGCTCGGGCAAAGGAAAGGCTTGCTGAAGTCGATCGGAACGCTGGGGTCGAAGGGGCAGCAATCTTTGCGATGCTGCGTCGCATGCTCTGCGATCTGCGTGGGCGACATCCGTCGCGGCGCGTGCGTCATGGCCACCATCTGCACATCGCTCCCACATTGCGCGGGCTGTCCGTTACTTGACAAAGCGCGGCATAACTATAGTATTTCCGCAACGGATTGCAAGCGTACTGGCGCCGCGTGGAAGCATCCCGCAAAGGAGGCGCACGAGTCGTGTTCCATCACGCTGGAAGATCCTTGCGACTGGCCCTCATCTCTCCCAAGGGCCCGCTCTACCGGCATCGCGGTGGCATCTTCCGCAAGTCCTTGCGCTATCAGCCGCTCACTCTCACCACCCTTGCCGCACTCGTTCCGCCGGAACTTCAGGCCCAGCTCATCCTGATAGATGAGGGCATCCAGGACATTCCTGCGAACCTCGATGTGGACCTCGTCGCCCTCACGGTAATCACCGGCACCGCGCCTCGCGCTTATCAACTCTCCCAACGTTTCAGGTCCCAAGGCATCCCCACGGTTCTCGGCGGGCCTCATGTCACGCTCATTCCGGAAGACGCCCAGCCTCACGCCGATTCCATCGTCGTCGGCTACGCGGAAGATACTTGGCCCCAGCTGCTCCGAGACTTCGTCGCCGGCGCCATGCGTCCGCGATACCATCAGGCCCCGGACCTCGATCTCGCCGGCCGGCCCTTTCCGCTTCGCGCTCTGCTGCCCGCTCGTCGATTTCTGACCACCAACGTTTTTGAAGCCACCCGCGGCTGTGTGCATAGCTGCGATTTTTGTGTGGTTCCCGCGGCCTGGGGACGCAAGCCGCTGCAGAAGCCCATCGCGGACGTGACCGCAGATATCCGCCAGCACCGCGCGCGTAAACTCATTTTCGTGGACCTGAATTTGATCGCCGATCGCGGCTACGCTCTTCGTCTTTTCCGGGCGCTCGTTCCCCTCCGCGTGCAGTGGTATGGCCTCGCCACGGTTTTACTCGCCGACGATCCGGAATTGCTCGACTTGGCCGCGAAAAGCGGCTGCCGCGGTTTGCTCATGGGGCTGGAATCCATCTCCCATGCAAATCTGCGCGCCAGCGGAAAGGGTTTCAATTCTCCCGACCGCTTTATTCAGGTCGTGGAGCGTCTGCATGAACATGGCATCGCTCTGCAGGGATGCTTCGTGTTCGGCCTTGACGAAGACCACAGCGACGTTTTTCTAAAAACGGCGGAGTTCGCCGTCGCCGCAAAAATCGACCTTCCTCGCTTTGCCATCGTTACTCCGTTCCCCGGCACCGCGCTCTACAAACGTCTTGCCGCCGAAGGCCGCATCCTCACTCGCAACTGGGAGCTGTACGATGGCCAGCATGTCGTTTTCCAGCCCAAAGGATTAACCGTCCGCGAGCTCGAAGAAGGCACCGAGATCGCTTGGAAGCATGCTTACAGTTACCGCGCGATTCTGTCGCGCTTGTCGCATTCACCCGCTCCTTGGACCGTGCGCCTGGCCACCAACCTCGGCTATCGTTTTTATGCCAACCACCTGAGCAGATTCTACAACTGCGATTGGATCATCGGGCGAGCGGATCAAAACGCTCCTGAAGAGCGTCCGCCGCTGCCTGTTTCGTTGACGCTTCGCGATACCCAATGAGACTGACCATCATTCATCCCTGCATCGGCCGCCGCGCGGGCGACCGCGGCTACATCCGCACCTGGCAGATGGAGTCCCTGCCCGCCGCGACCATCGCTGGCCTGACTCCCAAAGACATTGACGTGCGCTTTTACGATGACCGCATGGAGCGCATCCCTTTCGACGAACCCACCGACTTGGTCGCCATCAGCGTCGAGACCTACACCGCCAAGCGCGCCTATCAGATCGCCAGCGAATATCGCCGTCGCAAAATCCCCGTAGTCATGGGCGGTTTTCATGCCACCCTGATGCCGGATGAGGTTGCGAAACACGCGGAATCCGTTGTCGTCGGTGAGGCGGAAAATCTATGGCCGCTGGTAATCGACGACGCACGCTCTGGAAAACTGCAAAAGCTCTACCAGGCGAAATCTCGCCCATCCCTCGCGAAAATGAAGCCCGACCGTTCTATCTTCCGCGGGAAACGCTATTTACCCATCGGACTCGTCGAGGCTGGGCGCGGCTGCCATTTCAAATGCGAGTTCTGCGCCGTCCAAACCGTTTTTGGCGCCACCCAGACCCGCCGCCCCGTGGACGATATCCTGGCGGAAATCGCTGCCGTAAAAAGTGACCGAAAACTCTTCTTCTTCGTGGACGACAACATCACCTCTAATCTCAGCCAGGCCAAGGAATTTTTTCGCGCACTCATCAAAGCCAAAGTCCGCTGGGTCAGCCAGGCCAGCGTCAATGCCGCGCATGACGAGGAGTTTCTTGACTTGCTTGTGCGCAGCGGCTGCATGGGTGTGTTGATCGGTTTTGAGAGCCTGAATCCCGAAAATCTTCAGGACATGAACAAGTCCTTCAATTTAATGCGCGGCGGTTTTACCAAAGCCCTGCAAAACCTCCGTAAACATCGCGTTCGCGTCTACGGAACTTTTATCTTCGGCTATGATCGCGACACGCCGGAGAGTTTCCACCAAACCGTGGACTTCGCCCGCTCCCATTCCATGTATATCGCTGCCTTCAACCACCTCACGCCATTTCCCGGCACGCCTCTTTACAAACGCCTGGAGGCCACTGGCCGGCTGCTCCACGATGCTTGGTGGCTCGACGATCGCTACCGCTACAACCACATTCCTTTTACTCCGGCCGCCATGGCCCCGGCGGACTTGCAGCGCTGCTGTCTCGAAGCGCGGCGGGAGTTTTATTCCTGGCCCAGCATTCTTCGCCGCGGCTTCGATCGCGTCAATCGCGCCGACAATTTTATGTGGCGGAATTTCTATCTTATAAATGCCATGCATCGCGGCGACGTTAGCATGCGTGATGGCTATCCATTGGGGGACGAATCGTGGTCCGGGCCGCTACTGCAGGCCAATTGACTTCTCGCATCCGGCCGCACATCGCCAGTAGCGTTCGTTTTGCACTCGCTACGCCTGCGCAGGACGCGCCGCTCCGTCGCCTTCTCCGCGAAAATCCCATGCCCGGTTCCATCGCCCTGACCTTGGAGCGCGAACCGAGCTTTTTCGCGGCCGCGGCTCTTGAGGGTCCGGAGCATCGCGCCATCGTCGCTGTGGAAAACGGCCGCGTCGTCGCCGCCGGTAGTATTTCCGCCCGCCAGCGATTCATCAATGGCCAGCCCATGCGCGTGGGATATCTCGGCGCCCTGCGTTTGGACGCCTCCTGTCGCGCTCGTTCGTCGATCTTGTTGCACGGCTATGACGCTTTCCGGGAACTCCATGAGCAGGACGGCCCGCCCATCTACCTGACCAGCATTGTTGCCGGCAATCTGCCTGCCCGCAGATTCTTGGAAAAAGGTTTGCCTGGAATGCCGGCTTACCATTTTCTCGGCGAATTCGTGACTCTCATCATTCCGTGCCCTCGCCGTCCGGGCCTCTTTCGCCCGATATCCCGAACTACAAAAAAGTTGCGTCGGCAGGGAATTCAACTCGCGCCCGGCTCCGAAGAACGGCGCGGGGAACTGCTCGAGCTTTTGCATGACACCAATCGCAAATACCAGTTCGCGCCGGTCTGGGCCGCCGGCGAACTTCATCCGAAGAATTTTCTGATGGCGTGCGCGCCGGATGGACCACTCGTCGCCTGCGCCGCAATCTGGGATCAGCGCTCGGTCAAACAAACCGTCGTGCGTGGCTATTCCTCCTCTCTGCGTTGCGCCAGGCCGCTCATCAACCTCGGTGCCGCCTTTTTGGGGCAACCCCGATTGCCGCGGATTGGCGCGTCCATATCGCACGCCTTTCTCTCGCACTTGGTCGTCGATCCCGAATCGCCACACCTCCTGGATTGCCTCATAACTTTGCTTCGCGGCCTCGCTCGTGACCGCGGCATCGATTACCTCACGCTTGGTTTCGATTCCCGGGATCCGCGCTTGGCATATTTGCGCAAAGCTTTTCGTCCTCGCGAAATGCTCAGCCGCATCTACGCCGCGCATTGGCCGGATGGTGCCATCCTGGCGCACAGTCTTGATGAGCGATTGCTTGCCCCGGAGGTCGCCATCCTTTGAGTCCGGTGAATGAAATCCTCAAAGCGCAATCTGCGCGCCTGGTTTCCCGCGATCGGCTTTCCCAGGACGAACGGGAAAGGATGTTTCGCCTGCTCTGCGAACACTTTGCGGGTGTGACTTTTCAGCAATTCTCCTGCGATATCGCTGAGAAAAACTGGGTCATCTTGCTGGAGCGCTCTGGCCGCCTCCTCGGGTTCTCAACACTCCTCGCCTACGAAACCTGCATCGACCTTCAGCCTTACAGCGTAATTTATTCCGGCGACACCATCGTCTCGCCGGAAGCTTGGAGCTCCTCCACGCTTGCGCGTGCTTGGATTGAATCGGTGGCCCGCCTGCGTGCATTTTATCCCCGTGGTCCCTATCTGTGGCTCCTGATCACCTCCGGATTCCGCACCTACCGTTTTTTGCCCCTCTTCTGGCGCGATTTTTTTCCGCGTTTTCACTGCGACACGCCTGCCCATTGGAAGCGGCTGACCGATCGCCTGGCCCAGGAGCGATTTGGCGAGCAGTATGATTCCGCAACCGGCGTGGTCCGCTTCCAGAATCCCCAGCTTTTGCGCGGCCCGCTTGCAGCCATTCCCTCCGGTCGCGCCATCGATTCGCACGTTGCATTTTTTGCGGCCAGCAATCCCGGCCATCTGGCAGGTGACGAGTTGGTTTGCATCACCGAACTTTCTCCCGAAAACCTGACGCCTGCTGGCCGCCGCATGGCCGCCGCCATACCTCGATGGTAAAAGCAGCTTGCGCAAATTCGCTGTGGTGGCTTGCCGGCGGGCCTTCGTACGCTGCGTTCACTTCCGCTCTGCACGCTCCGGATGCCGCGCAGGAGCGGGTTCTTCGCACGTTTCTTCGCAAAAATTCCCACACGTCCTTCGGGCGCGAACATGGTTTGCCGCGGGTGCGCACCTCCGAGGAGTTCACCCGTCGCGTGCCGATCCGCAACTACGACGAGTTACGTCCCTGGATCGATCGCATTCAGCGGGGCGAGCCTCAAGTATTGACCAATGAACCCGTCACACGACTGGTTCCCACCAGCGGATCGACCGCTGCCCGCAAATTGATCCCCTATACCGCCTCGATGCATGGGGAGCTGAACAGCGCGATCAGTCCGTGGATTTCCGATCTGTATCGCAGCTACCCTCGGGCACTCCTCGGCGCGTCTTATTGGTCGATTTCTCCCGTCTCTTCGGCGGAGTTTCAACCCGCCGAAGATTCGGCCGTGCCCATCGGCTTTGATGACGATGCCGCGTATCTGGGACCATTTCGCAAATCCCTAATCAATGCCGGTATGGCCGTACCGCCCGAAGTTAGCCAGATCGCCTCCATCGAGGATTGGCGCTACGTCTCTGCGTTGCTCTTGCTTCGCCGAAGCGATCTCAGCTTGGTCTCCGTCTGGCATCCGTCTTTCTTTTCTTTGCTGTTGCGGGTCATACAAGAGAATTGGGAACAACTTCTCTCCGAAATTTCCCGCGGCGCGTGCGCGGTGACCGGTCGCCTCTCGCCTTCCGTGGCCGCGTCCATCAAATCACGTCCGAATCCTCGTCGCGCCCAGGAGCTCCACGGCATTTCTCCGCTGAGAGTTGATCGGCTGTGGCCAAAACTTATAGTGCTGAGCTGCTGGGCCGACGGCCACGCTGCGGCCGCCGCTGGCGAACTCGCTCAGTCGTTGGGATCCATTGTGCTCCAGCCAAAAGGCCTCATCGCTACCGAAGGCATTATTTCTATACCTTTTGCCGGTTGCCATCCTGTCGCAATTCGTTCCCATTACCTCGAATTTGAGGAAGACTCCGGGCGCGTATTGCGCGCCTCCGAGCTCCGCGCAAACCACGAATACAACGTCATTCTCACCACCGGCGGAGGGCTCTGGCGCTATCGGCTGGGGGATCGCATCGCCGTTGATGCCCTGCTGGGCCGAACTCCCTCCATCCGGTTTGTCGGCAAATCCGTGCAAGTTTCCGATCGCATGGGAGAAAAATTGTCGGACGGATTTGTGGCCTCGGTATTTTCCAAACTTTTCGCGGACGAGCGGTCCAGGCCCGCATTCGCCATGCTGGCGCCCGACGTGGATGGCGAAGGATGCCGCTATACGCTCTACCTAAGCGCCGATGCGCCGGACGAAATCTGCGCGAAGCTCGATCTGCTGCTCTCCGCGAATCCGCACTACGCCTACTGCCGGCGGCTGGCGCAGTTGAGCTCCCCGCGGTTCTTCCGCGTCTCGGGTGATGCTTTTGCCGAGTACAGCAGCCGCCTGATGCGAGCCGGAAAGATCTTGGGAGAAATCAAACCGGCTGGACTCAGCCCCCTCGATGACTGGTCCAAGCACCTCAGCGGGCAATACGAATCGTGCGGTGCGCGATAGCCTCATCTTTGTGGGACTCCGCGATCGCGGTCATGGTTTGGCCTGTTGCATTTCGCCATAAAATTTTTGCAGTACGAAGAACGCCTGTTTCTTTACGCCGGTGTTGGAGACCAGGCCTTTGCGGTTGTAATCGTCCTGGACGCCGGGAAGCAGCCGGCGCGGAGAATGAAAATCCATCAGCACCCACGGCGACATGCCCGCGAGAGACGGGATTTTGCGCAGCATGTTGATTTGATGTTCGTAGACGCTGGCTTGATATTCCTCGGTCCAGCGTTCCTGCGCGTCGCCGTGGCGGCCGGCGAGCGCGCCGGCGCCAAATTCGCTGAAGATGAGTGGTTTGTTCTGCGCGGTGAGCCATTTCAAATGATCGGCGTCTTCCGGTTTGCCGGCGTACCAGCCGAGATATTCGTTCACGCCCAGCACGTCGAGGATGTTGCCAAGCGGGTCGTCGAGGGTCATGGTGTCTGGAGCGGTTTTCTTCGCGCTGTTCATCGCGGAAGTGATGAGGCGGGTGTCGTCGAGTTCGCGCGTGAAGGCCGCCAGCTTGGTGAGAAATTCCAGGCGTTGCGGAGAGGACGGCGTTTCGTTGGAGAGCGACCAGAAGATAATCGAGGCGCGATTACGGTCGCGGGCGATCATGTCCCGCATTTGCGATTTGGCGTTTTCCAGCGTGGCGGGATTTTCCCAGGCGATGCCCCAGTACACGGGAACTTCGGACCAGAGCAGCAGGCCCATGCGGTCGGCGAGGCGAGCGACGGCTTCGTTGTGCGTGTAATGCGCGAGGCGCACGAAATTGCAGCCGAGTTCTTTAGCCCAGCCGAGCAGAACGCGATCGTCCTGGTCACCATGCGTGCGTCCGCCTCGGATGGGAGCTTCGTCGTGCATGGAGACGCCGCGGAGAAAAATGGGTTTACCGTTGAGCAGGATTTGCGTTCCACGCGTCTCGATGGTGCGGAAGCCGATGTCGTCGGAAAGGGAAGCGCCGGCGGCGGAGAGCGTCACGCGATAAAGCTTGGGAGATTCCGGCGACCACAATCGCAGTTTCGCGGGAAAGCGAAAGGCCGCTCGTCCCGCGGCGTCGGTGGTGGCCAGTTGGCGGATGCCGGCCTCAGGAATTTCGATGGTGATCTGCTGCGAGCTGATTTCCCGCGCGCCGGGCGCGCCGTTTAGTTGTACCCATCCGGCGATTTCGTTGGGCGAGCCTTTGGCCAACTGCACGGAGTAATCCTGAAGGAACGTTTCGGGAACTTCGATGAGCGCGACGTCGCGCGTGAGGCCGCCGTAATTCCACCAGTCCGAGTTCAAGGCGGGGAGCGCGTCCGCGCGGCGAGCGTTGTTCACCTCGGCGATCAGGAAATTGTCGCCGTCGGCGAGTTTGCCGGTGATTTCAAAGTTGAAGGGGGTAAAGCCACCCTCGTGCTCGCCGAGCGGTTTGCCGTTGAGAAAGACGCGCGTGAAATAGTTCGCCGCGGCGAAATAGACAAAGACGCGGGTGTGCGGTTTTTTGTGATACGAGAACGATTTTTTGTACCAGACCGGACCTTCGTAGAAAAATAGATCCGGGCGTTGCGAATTCCAGTCACCAGGAACTTTCAGGGATGGGGAAGCGTCGAAATCGTATTCGACGAGATCGCTTTTGTCGCGCGGTTTCCTGTTTTCATAAAAGCGCGCGTTGAGACCGGTTTCGTAAGGGTCGATGATGATTTGCCAGTCGCCGTTGAGGCTGACCGTCGTTCGCGCGCTGAGATTGGTAAGAGGGGGCGCAGGAGCGTCCTGCGCCGCCACGCCGGCGGCGAAGCAGCAAAGACAAATTAGGAGATAGACAAGGCGATTCATGAATCGGTCAGCTCCGATCGGCGGTAGCGCGACTGCGCAGGAGGTTCGCCAGCCATGGGACGGCACATGGGACCGCACAGGCAGGAATGCCTGTGCCACTGCTTCCCAAAATGGGACACGGTGGGTGCGCCAGGCGTGGGACGGCGCAGGAAGGGACGGTACAGGCCGGGACCGCACAGGCAGGAATGCCTGTGCCACTGCTTCCCAAAACGGGACACGGTGGTTTGGCGACATGGAGCAACCCTACCTGTACCTACTTTGCGAAACAATAGGATTCTAAAGGGGTTAGAGGGTACATTGATGAAACAGTGTGATTCCATTGGGGTTAGCGGAATTTGGGAAATTTTAAGAGAGTTGCCACCCCCACCCCCGGGTGTATTCGGCAAAGAGTGCGCAGTTTGCAGAAAACAAGACGGATAGACGGAATTGCGAATTAAGAAGAGTGCGCAAGGCACTGAAAATAAAGGATCGTTTTCTTGCGTTGGGGCGCAAATACGAGGTACTGAAGTGGCGAAGTAGTGAGTGGCTGAGCGTATGGCCCTGGGGTGGCGTGGTGCCCGGATGGGAAGTTCGGCGATCACGGAACATTGTAGCAGGTAAGGGTGTAATTGTCAATAGCTAACTGCTTAATACTCGGGCGACTGGCGTTGGTCGCGAAAGGCAGATCCCTCGCTTCGCTCGGGATGACGGGGTTTGCAAGCCAGGCTTGGACCTTTACGCGAGCCCTGTGGGTAGGCCAAGCTGCGGCGATCAGGACATTTACGTCCAGGAGGAAGATCGGTTTCACTCGAGGCCGGCCTCTAGTTGCTTGACGCGCTCCGAGGTAACCGGCGGGGAGCCAGAGGGCAGGTCAACGACATGGAAGCCGTCAGCCCGACCAACCCCGTCACTCGCTTCCAACCAAAACAAAAAGAGTATTGCGCCGGTCATTATCAACGCGAAAAGCGCGTAATCCCAAAAGCCGCGCGGCATCGGAAGAGGAATCATCAGCCAAAGTATAGCCGGTGTGCTCAAGAGGCGGAAGCCGATGTTCGTTGGTGAAAATTGAGCGTATCGGCGAGTCGCTTGAATACGACGTTCTAAGTCCTGATTAACGCTTCCAGCTCAACCGGTCGATGCAAGACCATCCAGTGCGTTGATTCGACAATGCTTCCGCGGGAGAACTGTCTGTTTGACGGTACTCGGTCAAAACCTAGCCAGGACAGCGTCCCGGCTGATCTAACCCTAGCGAGCGATTTTGGCTTTTGTTTTCACTGCTGTCAATCTCTGGCTTGTGAAGTCAGATGGAGCATTGCGCATCACTCCCAGATGCGTGATGTTTAAGCGGCTCAAGTAGCCGGGACTGTAACGTCACGCATGTTGAAGGAATTCAGTCTTGTATTTCGGGGCGAGTGCTGCAGCCTTCGCTTTGAACTTGGCTTGCGCGGTTTCGTCCAGTTTTGGGGGTGGAGTGGTCCGCGTGGCAACGGGCACACCGACCTGCGTGAAAAACTCTTCCTGCCCGGCAGGAGAGCAGATGCACAACAGCCTTGCCGGACGATTACGCTTGTTCTGAAACTGGTGAGGCGCGTTGGCGGGAATGTGAACGGTCTGGCCGGCAGCGGCGACGGAGGTTACGCCTCGGAAGGTGGCCTCGATCTCGCCTTCGAGAACGACGAAAGTTTCCTCAAAGTCATGGCGGTGGGGAGGCGGGCCGCCGCCCGGTGGGATATGCATGTCAATCAGACAGTAGCGCCCCGCGGTGTCCTTTCCCGCCAGCAGAATTGTATAGGTGTCACCGACCAGCCCGATGTGGGGTAAGTTCGAGTCATCCGCAGCTGCATTGACGAGATTTCGTTTCGGGTCGTCCGGTGGAATGTCGGAACGCTGTTGGGCGGTAGTGGCTGAAGCGTTGCTCATTGTGGGGCTCCTTGATTGCGTATGACGCGTACCGCTATTGCAGGTTGGATGCGGGAACCGCTTTCAGGCGGTGCGTTTAAACCGTTGCTTTATCCCTCAGACCCACGAATCGATAGCCGGCACCTCTACAGTCCGGGCATTCTTTGTTGCGGTAATATCCAGTTGCTTGACAATGCGTACATTCGCCCCAATCCAGCGCTTTGGCAGCAATAGCGTTAATGCCGTCGCACCGTTGTTCGCCGCTTTTTTTGCAACAACGACCGTTTACGACCCGCATGTTGTAACCGGCGCCGCCACACTTCGTGCAATAGGTAACAGGCAGTTCCCGCTTCATTTGTTGATGATGCGCCTGTCCCGACGCAATCACCTGTTCCATACGAGACGGTGCCCGGATAATGATTTCGTTACCGAGTTCCCGCTAACTCACCTTACCGGACACATCAAGCATCGGCTTTTAAGGCGGCAGGCACTTGCATAGGGACGATAAAGTTGCTGGCGAGAAGATAGGCGAACAGGTGTCCCATAGGCGGCGCGCAACGGAGTTGGTCGACAGAAACCAATCCGGTGGTTTCAGGCCATTCCCAACCGGAGGCGGAAGCAGAGTTGAGCCATTCGCGCAGATCCGCGGCGGTCATGGGATAAGCATAGATGCGGACGTTCTGGGCGAAGAGGCGCGCGAGGGCCCCCAGACGGTTGCCTTCGAGATTTCCGTAAGGATCTGCAAAGGCGCGAATGATCAGGGAAAGGCCAATGACGAAGCGCACCGGCGCGGTGGTATAGCGGTTGACCAGGGCGGTCATATGATAAATCTCGCGCTGGCTAAAAAGCAGCACGTCGCCGCCCGTGGCGAGCAAGGCGTCGATGCGGCGAAGCAAGTCAGGGATGTCCGGAGGCGGTTGGTTCGGCGTGAAGGAAGCAGCGGTCAGGCAAAAGAAGCCAGCGGGCGCCGAGTGCCCTTCTCCCAGTTCATTGCGAATTTGCTGAATGCCGGAAGGCAACAGTCGCGCGTGAACTTGCGAGTGCGCGGCATCGACGTGGCCAAAGTATCCGGGAGCGAGCACGACGGTTTTCTTATAGAGAGCCTCGGTCGGGGGAACAGCCGGGCCCTTGGACGGGAAAAATACGGCTTCGGCAAATCCCGCCGAGACCAAGTGGGCTAGAAGCGTACGCTGGTCCCAAACCTCGAATGCGGGCCCGCGAAGATCGAGGTAGTCGATTTCGATACGCTCCTTGACAACGTCTTGTGCCACACCTGCCAGAAAAGATTCCTTGGTTTGCAATGCGAAGAACGCAGCATGGATAAGATTGACGCCGAGAATACCGATGGCTTCCTGCTGAAGCACATTGGCCGGATCGAGCATATTGATGTGCAGCAGGACGTCATTGGCAGGGCCCCCGGGCTGCAATTGAAAGCGCAGGCCGACCCAGCCATGCGGGTCATTGGTTCCGGCGAAGTTGCGCGCGGAGACGGTGTCCACAAAGGAAAAGAAGCGAGTGTGCGACCCGCGAGACTCCTGTAATTGGGTGAGCAACTGGGCCCACTCGTGGTCCAGCATCGCTTCCAGGCGTTGCTTGGATACGTAACGCGAACCGGAACCGTAGAGATCGTCGCTGACCTCCTTGTCGTAGGCGGAAATGGTTTTGGCCACGGTGCCGGAGGCGCCTCCGACGACGAGGAACCAGCGGGCGACTTCCTGTCCGGCGCCGATTTCCGCGAAGGAACCGAAGGAGGAGAGATCGAGATTAACGGTGAGCGCTTTGTGGTGCGTGTCGAGTTTTTCAGTGGAAGGCATGGTCAAGCTCCGGGCAGTGGGTCTCGGGTGCCGCGTTTCGCCGGCTGGTCACGCCGCTTCGCGGCTGTTAGAAGGACGATTCTACCCGAGATTTTTCTATTTGATTTGGAAAATGGGGAAGAACGCGACAAGTCAGGAGTTAGCCGAGTCGTCCGAACATGAAGAGTCTACCGACCTACCGCGGCTTAGGTTGCTTCGTCGCCAGATCGACGAGCAGGATGTCTGGATCAGACCGCAAGCGGTCGAAGACAATGCGGTTGCCATCGGTGATATCAAAGGTGCGCATTACAGAGGCGTCGCTGAAGCGAGTCAAACGGCGTGAACGCATGGTGGCAAGGTCGAGGAGCCAGAAATCCTGCCCAGCCATGGTGCTTCCGAGCATGTAAACGAGGCCTGTGCCGTCGGGCAGGAACCGCACACGCTCACCCGCGCGCTGCACGTTGATTTCCGGCAGCTTGACCGGTGTACCATCCGGGCGCACAGCCAGCAGCGGCATGAGCGTGAACACCTGCGTGCCGCAATACACGATCAGGTCTCCGCGCGGAGACCACACAGGATCCAAGAACGGCCCTGTTGCTATGCGAACCGGCGAGCCGCCGTCAACCGGTAGCTTGAACAAGCCCGCGCCATCGTGGTCGCTGCCGGTCGCGACAATCCATTTACCGTCTGGAGACCAGGAAGCCGTGCCGCGAATATCGACGGCGCTCGACAGGGGGCGGAGTTGCGTTCCATCCGCAGCCATTGTGTGCATCTGATACTTCCCGTTCCGCCTTAGCGCAAAGGCGACACTCTTGCCGTCGGCCGAGACGGCGGGAGGAGACTGGAGCGCCCCTTCCGAGCCTTTCCAGATTTCCAGCGCTTGCCCATCGCGATAGCTCCACAGTCCGTCAGCGCCGTCCCGCGAGGATAGGTAGAACAACGATCCGCCTCCAAAGCGCGGCGCCTGAGCACGAACCGTGGGCACTGAAAAGGCCGCGACGTCGTGTTCGTCAACGATGCCATTGGTAATCGGAAAGGTCCACAAATTGACCTCAGAGTTCACGACGCTCGCGGCAAGAAGCTGGCCATCGGCCGCAGCTGCGAGAGCGGTGTATTGTTCGAGACCCGAACTCACACGATAGGAAGTTCGGGTGTCCAAATCGAACGCCCACAACCACGGACCAGCCCCATCTTCGTTGTGGGCGACGAAGAGAACGGTTCGCTCGTCGACCAAGGTGGGGTAAGCGACATCGATGTTGAGATGTGTGAGTTGTTCCGGTTCTCCCCCGTCCGGCGAAACGCGCCACAGATCCATCTCATGTGTGGCAGGGCGGCCGCGCACAAAGTAAATCCAGCGCCCATCCTTGGACCAGACCGGAAAGTGATTGTGCAATCCGGGCTCGTTCTGCAAAATTCGGCGTTGATTGGCGCCGTTGTGATCGGCCACAAATGTGGGGTCGCCCGGTTCCCAGGTGTGATAGACCAGCCGGGTACCATCGGGCGACCAGGCAACCTCGGCGACGCGGTCGTCCAAAAAATCGTGCGGCGCTCCGCCCATAAGCGGCCAGAGCATTAGCCGCTTGCTTTGCGTTCCCGCACTCCACACTTCCGATCCATCGCCGGAAAATCCGGTGGCACGAAGGGGCGCACGCATATCGCCCATGCGACCCTGGGTCAGGTTCGCGAGGCTGCCGCCGTTGGCTTGAATGACCCAGATATCGAAGGCGCCGCTCCTGTCAGAGATGAACGCAACGAATTTGCCGTCTGGGGAGATGGCAGGGTCGGTTTTGGCTCCTTTGAAGTTGCTGAGACGCGTAAACTGCGCATTGGAGAGCGGATTCCGAATTTTCGGCCTAACGCGATTGGCGACGATCCAGAAACCGACGCCGGCCACCAGCAACGCAATCAGAGTCCATGGCAACCAGTGATAACGCTTCGGCGCAACAACCAATCCGGTCGATCCTGGAACTATCGATTCCGTGCCCACCGCAGTTGCCACGCTTACCACCCTGCTTGGTTGCCGCAGGCTTCCCGAACTGTTATCCCGTTTTAAGCGCTTCAGGTCGGTCCGCAATTCCGCGGCGCTGCTGTAGCGCAGCTCGCGGTCCTTCTCCATGGCCTTAACGATGATCCGCTCTAATTCCGCGGACACCCCAGTGTTCAGCCGGACTGCGGCAGCCGGCTCGTGGTGAAGTATGGCGTCAAATACCGCTCCTGTACTGTCTCCACGGAAAGGCAGGAATCCTGTGGCCATCTCGTACAGAACCACGCCAAAGGAAAACAGATCTGTCCGTGGATCCAATGGCTTGCCCAAGACCTGCTCTGGCGACATGTAGGCGACCGTGCCCAAGGCGCTACCCGGGCTGGTCAACTGTTCCGAGTCCACCCCCACGGTCGCCAGCATATCCGAGCCGCCGGTTACTTCCACGTTACTGACCTTGGCCAAGCCGAAATCCAGAATCTTCGCGTGTCCGCGCTTGGTCACAAAAATGTTTGCCGGTTTGATATCCCGGTGCACGATCCCTTCCGCGTGCGCCGCGTCCAACCCTTCCGTGACCTCAATCGCCAAATCCAAGAGCCGTTCCGTCTCCATGGGCTGCCCGTTGATCAAATGCTTCAGGGTCACCCCGTCCAGATACTCCATCGCGATGTATGCCTTGCCGGCGATTTCTCCAATGTCATAAATAGTGCAGATGTTCGGATGGTTCAGCGCGGAAGCCGCCTGCGCCTCTCTGTGAAAGCGCGCGAGAGCCAGCGCATCTCTGGCCACATCGTCCGGCAGGAATTTCAGGGCCACGTTTCGGCGCAGCCGCGTGTCCTCGGCCTTGTACACAACGCCCATGCCACCGCCGCCGAGCTTTTCGATGATTCGGTAATGCGAGATGGTCTGGCCGATGAGTGATGAGGAGTCCGCCATCAGGCGCTCATCTTAGGTTGGGGAGAGAAGGCAAGTCAACGAAGAGGCTACCGAGCTGCTAAGTCCTGATCGACGCATTTCAAAAGGGGGCATTTTAAAAGGGGCATTATAAAGGGCGCTTGCCGGACAGGTGCGGATCCGCCGATTCTTAATGTCCAGTCAGTGGCTAATCGTCACGCGGGATAACTCCTGGCGAGTCACTGATGAACGCGCTCACAGGACGAGTGAAATCCGGTCAAAAAGCACTTGTCCGGCGACGCGACCCACCCGCCGCTCACAACTTACCGTTGGTAGACTACGATATTTAGCGTCTATCCCAATCCTGATCGTCGGACCTACGAGGGAAGCGAACGACGCCGTGGATGGGCTGGCTTCCGAAATGGCCCGTCGCGGGGCTCGTAGTCGTGAAGGTCAGAGTGACATTCGAAAACTCGACCTCCGTCCCTCCGGTGACGCAGACCTGGAGCGTTGAGGGACCCTTGGACTCAAAGGGAGCGGGGCTGCCATTGCCGGTGATACTGGCCTCGCTGGTGATCACAAAACGACCGGTGGTGGCGGGGGTGTCGACTGGGCAGGCGCTGGTGTCGTAGCTGACGATGGCATCCGTTATGGTGATGTGGTGGGTATGCGGGCTGCGTGCGGCGGGATTGTCAATGTTGGGAGGGTTAGGAGGGTTACCGGGGTTCAGCGCGATCCAGGAATCGGGGTGTTCCATGGTCATAACGGCAGAGAAGTCGGCTTTCCCGGAGTCTCTTTTTAGTTTCAGCGACCAAACGCCATGCATTTCCCATGGGCCAGAGACGCCTGTTGCCGGGGTGTAGTCATTGATGATGCCCTTGAAGTGATCGGGTTTAGGAGCTTGAGCCAGAGCGGCGAAAGGTAACGCCAGCACCGAGACCGCAAACATGCGAACTGCCCACTTGGAAATATTGCTGTTCATGAGGGACTCCAATTTTGAGATTTACGCTTCTATCGCCGGACGTTCCTCTGGGCGCGAACCGTGGGTGATCCGCGCAGGGGAAATTGCGACTCGTGAATTGCAGTTGGGCGATTTCAAAGCGAGTCGCGCAGACACAATCGGACACTGCAAGGGTGTCGTCAAACGGCAATGGGCGGACCTGGGGTGACTTTCGCGATTTGCCGTCGAATACCGTGCTTTGCCGTGGCTGGGGCGGGTCTGGAGAGGTACAATTCTGCGCCAAGCCCGGAAAGATTCGTGGACAAAACAGGAGAGCGCGATGGGTGAACCGGCCGCTGGCACGCCGCCCGCAGTGAGCCCACCTGAAGACCGGCTGGATTCCTGGAAGGAAATCGCGGCATACCTCAACCGCGATGTGACGACGGTCCAGCGTTGGGAGAAACGGGAGGGCATGCCCGTTTGCCGTCACCAGCACGACCGGATCGGGTCGGTCTACGCTTCTCGCAAGGCGTTAGACGCGTGGGTGCGAAGTCGAGATCTTCGAGCGGCGCAAGAGAATGGAAACGAAGTTCCCTTAGCTAATATCCCTGCGGGCCCGCGTCCAGGGATGGGGACGTATCTAACCAGATGGAGGTCCGTTTTGGCGCTGGCGGCAGTGGGAGCCGCGTTGGTGGTTGGCGCTGGCCTCTGGTTGCAGAAGGCGGAATACTTCTGGCGAAGCACAATCGCTGGAGCGCGATTTCAAACGGTCACGGATTTCGAGGGAACGGCGCAGGCAGCCGCGGTGTCGCGGGACGGTCAGTTCATAGCGTTTCTGTCGGACCGTGATGGGCAGACGGACGTCTGGGTGACCCAGGCCGGTTCGGGGCAGTTCCACAACTTGACTCGGGGGAGCGTGCGGGAACTGGTCAACCCATCGGTGCGGACCCTGGGGTTTACTGCCGACGGCGCGTTCGTCACATTTTGGATGCGTAAGCAGGAGGACTCGAGCGCGAGCGGCGGGGGTATCAGCATCTGGGCGGTGCCAACGATGGGTGGGGAGGCGAAGCCGTACCTCGAAGGTGCAGCCGAGTATGAGTGGTCGCGCGACGGCTCGCGACTTGCGTACCATACAACGGGACCCGGAGACCCGCTGTTTGTTTCGACCGGCCTCCGGCAGCCGGAGGGCCTACCCATCTTTACCGCGCCTGCCGGGCTGCATTGTCACTTTCCGTCGTGGGCTCCCGACGGATCATTTATCTACTTCGTGCTGGGTTCGCTGCCAGATAAATTGGATATCTGGCGAATCCGTCCCACCGGCGGGCAACCGGAACGGATCACGGCGCATTCTGGGTGGGTGAGCTATCCGGTCCTGCTGGATCGGCGAACACTGCTGTATCTTGCCAGCGATCCCGATGGTTCGGGGCCGTGGCTATATAGCATGGACGTGGAGCGTCGCATTGCGCACAGGCTGACCTCCGGCCCGGACCGGTACACGTCGCTGGCCGCCAGCGCTGACGGGCGCCGCTTGGTTACGACGCTCGCAAGTTCGAAAACGACACTCTGGAAGCTGGGAATCCCAGACTCGGCCGACGCGTTATCTGAGCCTACGCGGATCTCGCTGACGACTAGTGCGGGGTTTTCGCCGCGATTGGGGCCAAATTATCTCCTGTATGTTTCAGCGACTGGGACGAGCGAGAGCATCTGGAAGCTGGCCAACGGTGCTGGCACGGAGTTGTGGAGTGGCGTTGGAGCGCAAGTCGTGGGCAGCCCGGCGATCGCGTTTGACGGGCGGAATATCGCATTCTCAGTCCGGCAAAACGGGAAGACGCTTTTATACGTAATGCAGGCCGACGGTACAAACGCGCGGATGGTGGCCGATTCGCTTGATCTGCAGGGCGCTCCCGCGTGGGCACCCGATGGGCAATCGATCACTTCGGCGGCCGTTGAGCACGGAGCACCACATCTCGTGCGCATTCCGGTCGATGGCCGCCCGCCAGAGGCTTTCGTGCAGGAATACTCCGTCGATCCGGTATGGGCACCCGACGGCAAGTTCGTGGTCTATTCGGGGCCCGATATCGGTACGAAGTTTTCGGTGAAAGCAGTTAGCGCCGAGGCCGTACCGCGGGCTCTACCAGGGTTCACGCTGACTCGGGGCGCCCGGCATCTGGCCTTTTTGCCTGGCGGACGAGCACTGGTTGTTTCGCGAGGAGAAATTCGACATAAGAATCTCTGGCTCATCGACCTGAAGACGGGTGCGGAGCGGCAGCTGACCAATCTCAGCACCGGCTTTGACATCCGAGATTTCGATATCTCTCCGGACGGCCGTGAAGTCGTGCTGGAACGAGTTCAGGAGGCTTCGGACGTGGTGCTGCTGGACTTGCCTCGACGTTAGGCGTTGATTGAGGGCTAACCCTGCGCGGCCTTAGCTTGTCTGGCCATAAGTTGGGCGCGGATGGCCTTCATTTGTTCGCGAGTGGTTGCGGCCCGCGAGCGACCGTCCGGCGTTGCGTCAATCAACTTTTCCAGGTTGGCAGAAAATTTTGGGCCATAGGCCGACCGAATTTCACCGAGCAGCAGTTCGTATTTGGCGAAGACGCCAATGTGCTCGCCATTGCTGTCATTGAAGAGCTCCAGACTGATCGCCCCGTCGTTCACGAGCGCTGCGGCCATATCCCAATAGGTTATGACCATGCGCAAATGCCCGCTGTGCTCACCAAACATCACATTATTGAAGTCTTCGATCGATTGCGGATTAAACTCGCGAAAATACCAGTCGCGCGCTTTGCGCATCGTCTCTTCGCGACGCAGTTCATACAGTTTGAGGATAAGACCCGCTTCGGCTTGTTTCGACATAGAAAGAGGTGCTCCTTTTAGTGGTTCCCGGCGTCCGTGCGGCAACGCTCGCTATGGAGTGTAGCAAAGCGTTTTCAATCCGTGTCACCAAGCGCCGCACGCGCGACCTAACCTCGGCTCCGCAGGGCATTTTATTGCCGTTGGACGATAGGACTCCCACACAACCACCAGCGACTGGCGCGCTTCTTTTCTGAAACTGACGCGAAGAAAGCTGGAATGTGAGAAGTGAATTGACAAGGGGCGGATGGAGTGCGAGAGTGCGTGGCGGTTGGAGCGATGCGGCGTTAACGTTTACGACGTGGGAATTTGGCGGTTTTGGAGAGAACAAAACAATGCGACGGATTTTAGTTTTGGCGGGATTTTTGGCCATGCTGGGTGCGGCTGGCGGGCCGGCGCGGGGACAGTGGAGTGCGCTGGTGCCGGTGAAGAGTGTGCAGCAGGCGGCGGATGGCGTGGTGTTTGCGATGGAAGGTGGGGCATCGCTGAAATTGCAGGTTTGTTCGGATTCGATTGTGCGGGTTTTGTATTCGCCCACCGGGGCGTTTGTTGATGCGCCGCAATATGTGGTCACCAAGACCAGCTGGCCTCACGTGGATTGGAAGATGGAAGCCGGCGATAAGACGGTGGCGCTGAGTACTGCCCGCTTGCGGGCCAGCGTGGATCGCGCGACGGGGACGATACAGTTTGCGGATATAGCGGGGAAGCGATTGATGTTGGATGCGGGCCGAAAGATGACACCGGTGGAGGTGAATGGGGAAAAGACGTATCGCGCGGAGACAGTGGTGAATGTTTATGGGTCGCAAGAGGGATTTTACGGGCTGGGACAGCATCAGGCGGGGGTGTGGAATTATCGCGGGGAATCCGTGGATATCTCCGAGGACAACACGAATATTTCCGTGCCGTTTTTGCAGTCGAGCGCGGGGTATGGAATTTATTGGAACAATGATTCGCGATCGCGTTTTAACAATCGGTTTGCGCAGTACCTTTTTATCAGTTCCGAGGTTGCGGACACGATTGACTACTATTTTATTTACGGGCCGGAGGCGGACCGGGTGGTGGCGGGTTATCGGGAGCTGACGGGCGCGGCGCCGATGTTTGGGAAGTGGGCTTATGGATTTTGGCAGTGCAAGAACCGGTATGCGTCGCAGGAAGAGATTTTGGGCGTGGCGCGGAAGTATCGCGAGATGCATATTCCGATGGACAACATCGTGCAGGATTGGTTTTGGTGGAACCGCAAGGGGGAACACATTTTTAACAAGAATTATCCCGATCCGAAGGGGATGGTGGATGAGCTGCACCGGGAGAATGTGCATTTGATGATCTCGGTGTGGCCGTTTTTTGAGCCGGGGTCGGCGGAATATTCCTATATGGATTCACGCGGGTGGTTTGTGGATCGTACGAAGGAGGCGCATCCGCCGTATCACGCGAATGGGATGGCGCTGTACGACGCTTCGAATGCGGAGGCGCGGAAATATTACTGGGATTTGATGGACAAGGCGCTGTTCAAGATTGGGATTGATGCGTGGTGGATGGACACTACGGAGCCGGAGACCGAGGCGCAGGAGGAAAATATTCAGCTGCATCATCACCTGGCGATCGGGAGCGGGGATCGGTATGTGAATTTATTTCCGCTGCTGGATACGGGCGCGGTTTACGATGGGCAGCGTGCGGCCAGCAATGAGAAGCGCGTGTTCATCCTCTCGCGGTCGGCGTTTGCGGGGATACAGAGGAATGGGGTTACGGCGTGGTCCGGGGATTTAAATTCGGATTGGCTGAATTTTCGGCGGCAGGTGCCCGCGGGGCTGAACTTTTCGCTATCAGGAATTCCGTACTGGACTACGGACATTGGCGGATTCGTTTCCGGGAATCCGGATGACCCAGCTTATCGGGAGTTGTTTGTGCGGTGGTTTGAGTTCGGAACGTTTTGCCCGATCTTTCGAGTGCATGGGACGCGAACCACGAATCAGAATGAGTTGTGGTCGTACGGGGCGGAGGCGCAAAAGATTCTGGTTGGCTATGACAGGCTGCGGTACCGGCTGATGCCGTACATTTATTCGCTGGCGTGGAAGGTCACGAGTGAAGGGTATACGCCGATGCGGGCATTGGTGATGGATTTCCGGGGCGATGCGCGGGCGATTAATGCAGGGGATGAATTTTTATATGGGCCGGCGATTTTGGTCGGCCCGGTCACGGAGCCAGGGGCGACGACGCGACAAGTCTATTTGCCGAAGGCGAAATGGTATGACTTTTGGAGCGGGGCGGCGGTCGAGGGAGGACGGGCGGTGAATGCGGCAGCACCGCTGGAGCGAATACCGCTGTTTATTCGCGGGGGTGCGATTTTGCCGATGGGGCCGGAGGAGGAGTTTTCTAATGAGAAGCCGGCGGACCCGATAGAGTTGCGGATTTATCGCGGGGCGGATGGAGATTTCACGATTTACGAAGATGAGAACGATACGTATGACTATGAGAAGGGAACGTATGCGGTGATTCCACTGCATTGGGATGATGCGAAACAGGTCTTGACGATCGGGGAACGGGCGGGGAAATTTCCGGGGATGGTGGAGACGCGGACGTTTCGCGTGGTGGTGGTGGGCGAGGGACACGGCGCGGGGGTGGGGGCTAGCGAGCAGGCGGATAAGGTGGTTACGTATAGCGGTAAAGTCGTCGCCGTTCCTTTGTAGGTCTGCGGGGAGTTCAGCGCGTCGTAATCTTTCAAATTGAAATACGCGGATATATCAAAGGAGTGGAATCGTTCGATGATTCGAGGGTTAAGCGGTTTACCCGAGAGATTTTGTGAGGTGTTTATGAAGGCGCGTGCTGGGAAGATGGCTCTGTGTTTGGCGCTGGTGATTACGCTTTCCAATGCTGGCGCGGGGTTCGCGGCGGGGGCGGACACGGCGAATAAAATACCTACGCAGATTCCAGGGCATGATGCGATTGTGCTGGGGGCGGCTTGGTATCCGGAGCAGTGGCCAGAAGCGAGGTGGGAGGAGGATTTGCGATTGATGGAGGGCGCGCATTTGAGCGTGGTGCGCGTGGCGGAATTTGCCTGGAGCACGTTGGAGCCGTCGGAGGGGAAATTTGAATTGGATTGGCTGGAGCGTGCGATTCATTTAGCGGCGCAACATCACATTATGGTGGTGCTGGGGACGCCGACGGCGACGCCACCCGCCTGGCTGACGAGCAAATATGCGGATACTTTGCGCACGGAAGAAAATGGCCGGCTAGCGACGCATGGGGGGCGCGCGCAGGAATCGGTGACGTCGGCGAGGTACCGGACATTTTGCAAGAGGATTGTGGAGCAAATGGCTTCGCGGTTTGGGCACAATGCGAACGTGGTGGGCTGGCAGATCGATAATGAGTACAGCTATGCGCTGATGTCTTATGACGCTGACGCAAAGAAGCAATTTCAGGAGTGGCTGAAGAAAAAATACGGGACGCTGGCTAGTTTGAACGAGCATTGGACGACGGCCTATTGGAGCCAGACTTACGATGACTGGAGCGAAATTCCCTTTCCGCAGCCAGGGCACAACCCCGGGTTGCTGCTGGACTGGAAGCGATTCGTAAGTTACGCGTGGACTTCTTATCAGCAGGATCAGATCGATGTGATTCGCGCCCACGCCGATGCGCGGCAATTTATAACCGGGAATTTGATGGGGTGGTGGGAGGGCATCGATCAGTACGAACTGACCGCTCCGCTGACGTTCGCTTCCTGGGATGACTACGTGGGGAGCGGCCATGTGGACCCGGACTGGAACGGATTGCTACACGATTTGATGCGCGGGCTGAAGCGCGAGAATTTCTGGGTGATGGAGACGCAGCCAGGAAACGTGAATTGGTCGCCATTGAATAATGCGCTCAATAAGGGCGAAGTGCGCGCGATGACCTGGGAGGCAATTGCGCACGGCGCGGATGACGTGAATTTTTGGCAATGGCGCAGCGCGCTGAATGGGCAGGAAGAGATTCACGGCACGCTGGTGGGCGCCGATGGCACGCCGGTGCCGCTGCTGGAAGAGGTGAGCCAGACGGGGCGGGAATTTGCGCAGGTGCAGGAGGCGTTTCGCGGGACGACGCCGGTGTCGCAGGTGGCGCTGCTGCATTCTTACGAGAGCCGCTGGGCGATTGATTGGCAGAAGCATACCGCGAAGTACGACCAGAAGGCGGTGCTCAAGAGTTATTACGCGGCGCTGCGGAAGCTGGCGCAGTCGTTGGATGTAGTGAGCCCGTACGCGCCGCTGGAACAATACAAATTAGTGGTGGCACCGGATTTGAATTTGATACCACCGGACCTGGCGCAACATTTGCTTGAGTATGTGAAGAACGGTGGGCAACTGGTGCTGGGCCCACGCTCGGGGATGAAGGATGAGTTCAACGCGCTGCTGCCGCAGCGACAGCCAGGGGCGCTGGGAACGGCGCTCGGCGGGCGCGTGGAGCAATATTACGCACTGGAAAAAGATGTGCCCGTCAGCGGCAGTTGGGGAGAGGGCGCCGCGAGCCTGTGGGCGGAGCAACTGAAGGCGTCCGCGCCTGACGATGAAGTGCTGCTGCAATATGGGAAGGCCAATGGGTGGCTGGACGGACAGCCCGCGGTGATATCGCGCGGCGTCGGGAAGGGGCGCATCACGTACATCGGCGCGATTCTTGACGATAAACTTATGGCTGCGGCAGCGTCATGGATGACGCAGAAGAGCGGCGTGCAGGCGGTGTTTGGTCCAGTGCCCGACGGAGTGGAGGTATCGCGCCGGGTATACGACGGCAAAAGTATATTCGTGCTGATTAATTTCAGCGCGACGGACCAGCAGGTGACGTTACCGCGGGCGATGAAATCGCTATTCGACGCGCAAGACGTGACCACGATTCGTTTGCCGCAGTATGGGGTGGCGATTTTGCGGGATCAGCGTTGAAGCAACGTGGCGGGGAGCGCACCGACGCTCGAGGTTTCGGAATCCGGCCGAACGACTAACCTAGTTCTATTATCCGGTGATATTATCCTGCGCGGTAAACGTTTTCGCGCGGCTATTTCGAGTTCTTCGGGCGGATCATTTTTCGCGTGGCTAGATCGTTTGCAGAATTGGGGATTGGGCACAGAGCTGCGTTTTGGGGGATCCCGGCAGTTATACGCGTGAGATTGGAGAGCATTCGACATGACGGTGCACTCGCGACGTGAATTTTTGAAGGCGACATCGCTGGCGGGGATGGCGCTGGCGGGGGAGGGCGCGGTTCCGGCGGCGCTGCTGGGGCAAGCGTCCACGGCCGCAAGTCCGGCAGACTGCCGGATTGATCTCGATACGCGGCGCACTTTGCCTGCGATGGACCGCGACCTTTTTGGATCCTTCCTTGAGCATCTGGGACGGGCGATCTATCAAGGAATTTACGATCCGGGCTCGAAATTATCGGATGCGAATGGATTTCGCACGGACGTTCTGGACGAGGTGCGCAAGCTGGGGGTGCCGATCATTCGGTATCCGGGCGGAAATTTTGTATCCGGGTACCACTGGCTGGATGGGGTGGGGCCAAAAGAGGACCGGCCGCGAGTGCTGGATAAGGCGTGGAATACCACGGACACCAACCAGTTTGGGCTGAACGAATTCATGGCGTGGAGCAAACTGGCCGGGAGCGAAGCGCTGCTCGGATTGAATTTGGGGACGGGAACGCCGGAAATGGCGGCGGCGCTGGTGGAATACTGCAACATCGATAGAGGATCGCGATGGAGCGAGCTGCGCAGGAAACATGGCGTGGCGGAGCCTTACAAGATCAAGAAATGGTGCCTGGGAAACGAGATGGATGGACCGTGGCAGATCGGGCATATGTCGGCGACGGAGTATGGAGAAAAAGCGGCGGATGCGGCGCGGGAGATGCGCGACGTGGATCCGGAGCTGACGCTGATCGCGTGCGGATCGAGCGGACCGGGTATGCCGACGTACCTCGAATGGGATCGCGAGGTGTTGGAGCAATGCTATGAGTATGTGGATGCGATCTCGCTGCATCGCTACTTCGAGAACACTCCCGCGGAAACGGGCGGCGATAGCGCGAAGTTTCTGGCGATGAATTTGACGATGGATAAGCAGATCGCGGAAGTTGCGGCGGTTTGCGATGTGGTGCGCGGGCATAAGCGCTCGCCGAAGAAGTTGTGGCTGTCTTTCGATGAATGGAATGTGTGGTACCACAAGCGGACTGCCGAGGATATGAACGGGCATCACGGGGAAGCGCCGCACCTGATCGAGGATGTTTATACGCTGGAGGATGCTTTGCTGGTGGGAGGATTGGTCAATTCGTTGTTGCGGAATTCAGACCGCGTGCGAGTGGCGTGTTTGGCGCAATTGATCAATGTGATTGCACCGATTATGACCAATGCGAACGGCTTGTATCGCCAGACGATTTTTTATCCGTATAGTTGGGGGCTGCAATATGCGCGGGGAGCGGTGTTGCAACTGTTGATCGAGAAAGCGCAGACGTACGAGGTCGCTGGAATAGGAGCGGTGTCGTACCTGGATGTGGTGGGGACGATGAATCCGGCGGATGGTTCTGTTGCGCTGTTCGTCCTGAATCGCGATTTGTCAAATGCGCATCAATTCGAAGTGAATTGGCAGGACAAGGCCGGAGGGCGTTTGCTCGCGGGCCTGGTGCTGACGGGGACGGACCTGAAGGCTACGAACGGATTTGATGCGCCATCGCGGGTAGCGCCACAGGCCGCGGAGAAGCCGGTGACGAATGGTAATCGGACGCGCATGGAGGTGCCGGCGCGGTCTTATTCTGTTTTTCAATGGGGCGCATAGAAGCGTGACGAGCGGAGCCGCGCAAAGGCCTTCGGCCGGGTCAGATGTCGCGCAGCATTCCCTCGCAGGACTCGGGATCAAGCTGCGACCCTAGAAATCCCTTACCGAGGCTTCGGAATCGGCGGGGAATGAGAGACAATCGAAGCGCAGTTTTCTGACCGTTTATGGAGGAGATTTGGCCATGCCAACCATGCAACCTGAACAAGCTACTTTTTTCCTGCAAGTGGTAGGATTGCCGGCGCTGCAGAATGAACACCCGGTGACGAAGAGGGTGATCGAGGCAATTCCCCTGGATAAGGGGGACTATCGTCCAGAGCCGGTGGCAAAATCCGCGCTCGAGCTAGCGTGGCATATTGTGGCGGCGGAGCAGCGATTTCTGAGCGGCATAGCGGCGGGGGCGTTTGACTTCACGCCGAATCACCGGCCGGAAAGCGTGAAGAATTCGGCGGACATTGCGAAATGGTACGGGGAATCGTTCGAAAAGAATTTCGCGCGAATCTCGAAAATGAACGGCGAGGAGTTGTTAAAGCCAATTGATTTTCGCGGGATGTTTCAGTTTCCGGCGGTACAGTACATCCTATTTTCGAACAATCACAGCATTCACCACCGCGGGCAGCTTTCCGTCTATTTGAGGCCCATGGGCGGAAAAGTGCCGGCGATTTATGGCGAAAGTTACGATTCGGCGGAAGCCCGCAAGGCGGCGCAAGCTTAGTGGCGTCCGCCACCTTTGGAAAGTGCAGGGACGCAGCATGCCGCGTCCCTGCAACGTACGGCGCCTAGGTTAACGAGTCGTCGAAAATAACTTCATTGGCAATCCAAGCGTTCGTTTCGCAACGAGTCGTGACGCCAGAGGGAGTGCGCGCGGCGGGTGTGCTCGTCGAAGATGAGCGCATTCGCGGCGTGGTAAAGATTGAGGAAGTCCCTTCCGGAATTCCAACACAAAATTTTGGGGAGGCGGTGATCCTGCCAGGTTTGGTGGATTCACACGTGCACATCAACGAGCCGGGCCGCACGGAGTGGGAAGGATTTTACAGCGCAACGCGGGCAGCGGCCGCGGGGGGCTATACGCTGGTGGTGGATATGCCGCTGAATTGCTTGCCCGCGACGACGACAGTTGCGGCGCTGGCGGCCAAACGAGAGGCGGCGCGTGGTTCGAGCCGCGTCGATTGGGCGCTCTGGGGCGGAGTGGTCAGCGACAATCAGGGAGACATTGAGGGGTTAGCGGCGGCGGGGGTTGCGGGGTTCAAGTGCTTCTTGATTGATGCGGGAATCGATGGATTCACGATGGTGACGGAGGGGGAGCTACGCGCGGCGTTGCCGCACGTGGTGCGCACAGGCTTGCCGCTGTTGGTGCACGCGGAATTGGCCGGTCCCGTGGAAATGGCTACGCGGGGTTTACAGGATTGCGACTGGCGGAAGTATCAGACCTATTTGCGATCGCGGCCGGACGAAGCGGAGCTTGAGGCGATCGAGCTGCTGTTGCAGTTGTGCCGCGAGTACCGATTTCCGCTGCACATCGTGCACCTGGCGTCAGCGCAGGCGCTGGGGATGCTAAGAGAAGCACGGGCCGCGGGTTTAACGGTTACGGTAGAAACGTGCCCGCACTATTTGCATTTCGCGGCTGAAGAAATTGCAGACGGGGCTACGGTTTGCAAGTGTGCGCCGCCGATTCGGGACAAGGAAAACCGTGAAAAGCTCTGGAAAGGCTTGGGCGAGGGAGCCATCGATTTCATCGCCACGGATCATTCGCCTTGCCCGCCAGAGATGAAAGAGATGGCGGAAGGGAATTTTCGGCGGGCGTGGGGCGGCATTTCCGGGATATCGCTGGCGCTGCCGGTGATTTGGACAGAAGCCAGCCGGCGGGGATTTTCTTTGCAGGACGTGGTGCGGTGGATGGCAGAAGGTCCGGCGCGATTGGCCGGCCGTGGCCACCGTAAGGGGACCATCGCGGAAGGATACGACGCCGACCTGGTGGTCTTTGCACCCGAACAAGAGTTTTTGGTGACGGAAGACCGGCTGCATTTCCGGCATCGCGTCAGTCCCTACTTAGGCGAACTTCTGAATGGCGTGGTGGAGAAGACCTTTGTTCGGGGGACGTGCGTTTTCGACGGAGGACAGTTCCCTGGAGAGCCGCGAGGGCAGGAGTGTCAGCGATAATCAGCAAGGAATTCGATGCTCCTGAGCGCAATTAGAAGTGCAAAGCAGGCTTCCTTTCGTTCACAATATCGCTAACGAAAATGGCCAGTTCGGCGTGCCAACAGACAATTCATCGCGCCATTGAGGAACGCAATTGCCAAGCGCGGGGCTGGTGAATGGTCCGGCGGACGAACGTGACGACTACCATGCGATAAAAAGATGAGCGACGCGGAACAACCTAAAATCGTAGGCGCTTCGGTGGCACGGAAAGAAGGGCGCGATAAGGTTACGGGACGCGCGCGCTATGTCGACGACATGACGTTGCCCGGAATGCTGCACGGCGGGACGGTCCGCAGCAGCATCGCACGGGGCAAAATCAAGAGTATTCGTTTTGGGCCGCACATAAACTGGAATGAATATGTGGTGGTCACGGCGAAAGATATTCCCGGCAAAAATTGCATTGCGCTGATCCTCGACGACCAGCCGTGCCTCGCCGATGGCGCGGTCAACCACCCGGAGGAGCCGGCGGTGTTGCTGGCGCATGCGGACCGTCACAAGTTGTGGAAGGCGATCGATGCCGTGAGCATTGAATACGATGAATTACCGGCGATCGAGACCATCCGTGAGAGCGAAGAGCAGCGTGAAATTATCTGGGGCACGAACAACACTTTCAAAACTTTTCTAATGGAGAAGGGGGACGTTGAGGCCGTCTGGGCGGGAGCGGCGCATGTCGTCGAAGGCGAATACTTCACAGGAGCGCAGGAACAACTGTATATCGAGAACAATGGAATGATTGCGGCGTTTGACGCGCGTGACGGCTTGACGGTCTGGGGATCGCTGCAATGCCCTTACTACGTGCACAAAGCGATGATGAAGCTGTTCGCCTTGCCGGAAGAGAAGGTGCGCGTAGTGCAGATGGAAACCGGCGGCGCGTTCGGCGGAAAGGAAGAATACCCGTCGATGCTCGCGGGACATGCCGGATTGCTGGCGATGAAGTCGGGTCAGCCGGTGAAAATGATTTACGACCGCATGGAAGACATGGCCGCCACCACGAAGCGGCATCCTTCGCGCACACGGCATCGCACGGCGGTCAGCGCGGAAGGAAAAATTCTTGGCGGCGAGATCGATTTTGCAATCGATGGCGGGGCTTACGCAACGCTGTCGTCGGTGGTGCTTTCGCGCGGCACGATTCACGCTGGAGGAGCTTATCATTGGCCGAGCGTGCGTATTCGCGGCAAAGCGATGGCCACGAATACGCCGCCACACGGGGCGTTTCGGGGATTTGGCGCGCCACAGAGCTTGTTTGCGATGGAACGGCACATGGACCACATTGCGCGAGTCGTGGGTCTGAGCCCGGCAGAAATTCGGCGACGCAATTTTTTGCAGCCGGGGCAGACGACCACCACGCAACAGAAAGTCAGCGACGAAGTTAATCTGGGATACTTGCTCGACCGGGCTCTTGAAATTTCAGACTATGATGCGAAGAGAGAACGATTCGCGGCGGAAACTTTTTCAAGCACAAAAAAAAGAGGAATGGGGATGGCCGCGTTTCTGCACGGCGCGGGATTTACCGGTTCCGGTGAGCGATATCTTGATTCCGTGGCGGGTGTCGAGGGCTGCGCGGATGGCACGGTGCGCGTGTTGGTTTCGAGCACGGAGTTCGGCCAGGGCACAAACACGGTGCTGTGCCAAATCGCGGCCGAAACACTGCATATTCCGTATGAGAGCGTCGTGATCGCACAACCGGACACCACCGCGGTTCCAAACAGCGGGCCGACGGTAGCTTCGCGCACGGTGATGGTGGTAGGCAAGCTGGTGCACTCCGCGGCACTGGGTTTAAAGCAAACGCTGGTTGCCGCGGGATTGCCCGGCGAAGCGTACACCGCGGAGCAATTTCGAGCGGCTTGCGGCACGTTCGTGGCGGCGCGCGGCGCGCTGAAATCTTATGCGCGCTATCAAGCGCCTCCCGATGTGTATTGGGATGACGAAAAATATCGCGGCGAGGCTTACGCCACGTATGCGTGGGCTGTTTACATCGCAGAGGTCACGGTGGATTTGCCCACGTACAGCGTGGAGATCAACGATTTCGTGGCGTTGCAGGAGGTTGGCAAAGTATTGAATCCGATTCTTGGGGAGGGGCAGATCGTGGGCGGCGTGGCGCAAGCGATTGGTTACGCGCTGTATGAAAAAGTGGTGTGGGACCATGGACGGATGCGCAACAACCAGATGACGAATTACATTATGCCCACCTCCAGCGATCTTCCGCCGATCCGAGTGTATTTCGAAGAGTTCGGCAATCCGCACGGAGCGTATGGAGCGAAGGGCATTGGAGAGCTGCCGATGGATGGGCCGGCGCCGGCGATCATGAACGCCGTGGAAGACGCGACGGGAATGCGGTGCAACACAATTCCATTGTTGCCCGAGGATCTGTTTGCGGCGATGAAAGCCAACAGAGAAGAACGGCTCGCTGAAGTGACCGGAACGCAAGGGCCATGATGGATGGCGCCGTGAGCATCGCAAAATGCGACGTGACGTTTACGGTGAACGACGAACTGCGAACCGTCCATGTGTTTCCCATGGCGCGCCTGCTGGATGTGCTGCGCAACGAATTGGGGCTGAGCGGCGCGAAGGAAGGTTGCGGAGAAGGGGAGTGCGGCTCCTGCGCGGTGCTGATGGACGGCGTTCTGGTGAACAGCTGCCTCGTGCCGGTGTTGCAAGCGAGCGATGCGAGCATCGCGACCATCGAAGGCCTAGCGAAAGACGGCCAATTGCATCCGGTGCAGCAGGCATTTCTCGCTTGTGGCGGCGCACAGTGCGGGATTTGCACGCCGGGAATGATTCTGGCGACCGTGGAGCTGCTGGAGAGAATTCCAGCGCCTACACCCGATGAAATCTGCGAAGGGCTGTCCGGAAATCTTTGCCGCTGCACCGGTTACATGCAGATTTTCAAAGCAGTGGCGGATGCCGCGCAAAGGATAGCGCCACGATGAGATCCGATCCGGCAGACTACGCGCTGGTCGCACCCAGGAATTTACAAGATGCCGTGGCGCTGCTTTCCCGCGAACCGGGGGCCTGGTTACCAATTGCGGGGGGCACCGATGTAATGGTGCTGTACGGCGCGGGAAAATTGGCGGCGCGCAAGCTCGTCAGCATTCGCCACTTGCGCGAATTGCGCAACATCGAGGAATTTCCGGAGCAGATTATCGTGGGCGCGGGATGCACGTACACGGATTTGCGCAGGCATGCCACGATCACGCACGAATTTCCCATGCTCGCCAGCGCGGCTTCCTGGACCGGAGGCATAGCGAATCAAAATCGCGGCACGCTCGGCGGCAATATCGCGAATGCATCGCCCGCTGCCGATTCTCTGCCAGCGCTGCTGGCGTACGATGCCGAAATGCTCCTCATATCGGTGCGAGGAGAACGGCGAATCGCCTATGGCAATTTTCATCTGGGTTATAAGAAAACCGCCATGGCCGGGGATGAATTGATCCGTGCGATCAGCTTGCCGAGAAAATTCTCCGGTTATTTTAGCTTCGCGCGCAAAGTCGGCGCGCGCAAGGCGCAAGCGATAGCGAAGGTTTCGATCGCCGGGCTTGGCCGAATGACGAATGGCGCGATTGACGACGTGCGCATCGCCCTAGGCAGCGTGGCGCCGATACCGCTGCGACTCAAGAAATTAGAAGCGGCACTGATTGGAAGGAATCCCCAGTTTCTCGCGCCCGGAGATTTGGGCAGTCTGGTTACCGCGGAAATCCAACCGATCGCGGACATCCGCTCGACGGAGGAATACCGCGCCACCGTGGCGGCCAACCTGGTGGCGGAGTTTCTTCGACGATTGGGCGAGGGAGCAGATTCTGCATGACGGAAATACTGGCGTGCTGGAACGCCATGTCCAGAGAAGAGGCAGAGCAAAGCATTCTGCCGTGCGGTGGTTCGCGGGCTTGGGCCAGCGGGATGGCGGGACGGAGGCCGTTTGCGAGCTTGGCGGGCGTACTGGAAGCGTCCCGCGAAACGTGGCGTGGCGTGAGCGAGCGAGATTGGCGCGAAGCGTTCGAGAGCCATCCGCGAATCGGAGACTCTTGCGCCGTGCCATCGGCGACAGAACAATCGCAGGAATGGTCGGTCCAGGAGCAGCGCCAGGTGACGGAAGGCGGCCACGCGCTGAAGTCAGCGATGGCGGACGCAAACCGCGAGTACGAGAAACGTTTCGGGCGCACCTTTATCGTGTGCGCCACGGGCAAATCGCCCGGGGAAATTCTGCAAATCCTGTGCCGCAGGCTGCAAAATAGTGCATCGACCGAATGGCAGGAAGCCGCGGCCGAGCAGCAGGAAATTACGGAAATCCGGCTGAGAAAGTGGTTCGAAGAATGAAGCGCATTTCAACACACGTGCTGGATACCGCGCGGGGCAAGCCCGCGGAGGGTGTGCGGGTGAGGCTAGAGCGCCTGGAGTCTGCGGGTTTGTGGCGGGAACTTGGACGGGCGCATACGGATCAGGACGGCCGATGCCCGCAACTCTTGCCGGAAAATGATGGTTTACCGCCCGGACGCTACCGCTTGGTGCTGGACACCGGAAGCTACTATGCGGAGCAAAAAATTGCGGGATTGTATCCGGTCGTCGAGATCACGTTTGAAGTTCGCAATGGCGAGTCGCATTTTCACATCCCGTTGTTGCTAAGCCCGAACGGTTACACTACGTACCGGGGAAGCTGAGGAGCATGGCGAAATTACAAGAAAACCGCTATGGCAAATCGCGCGTGCGCCTGGCGCGAGTCAGGCGCCATGCCGCGGGCAACGATTTTCAGGAGTGGACCGTCGAGGTGTTGCTACGCGGTGATTTCGCCAGCTGTTTTTCCGATGGAGACAACAGCAAAATATTGCCCACCGATACCATGAAGAATACCGTGTATTCGGTGGCGCGCGATTCCGAGGCAAGGTGCATGGAAGATTTCGCGAAAGAGCTCACGGAATTTCTCTTGCGCCGTAATCCGCAAGTGTCCGAAGCCGATGTGAGTGTGAGCCAAAAAGACTGGGAGCATATCCATATTCAAGGTGAACCGCATCCGACGACTTTTGTGCAATCGAGCAACGAGCGTCAGACGACCTCCGTGGTGCGCAGACAGAACGGTGAGTTGCGCATTGTTTCCGGATTGGAAAATCTGGTGATCATGAAGACGGCGGATTCGGCCTTCGCGGGTTACATAAAGGATGCGCTAACCACCCTGCCGGAATCGACCGACCGATTATTTGGCACGGCCGTTCGTGCCCGGTGGACTTATGGCAAGGCAGGCGCAGACTTCCCCTTGCTGCGGTCGGAAATCCGGGATGCGCTGCTGACTGTTTTTGCGACACACAAGAGTGAATCCGTGCAGCACACACTTTACGCCATGGCGCAAAGTGTTTTGCAGAGCGCCAGGGAAGTCGCGGATATCGAATTGCGCATGCCCAATCTGCATTGCCTGTTGGTGGATCTTTCGCGCTTCGGGCAGGACAATCCCAATGAAATATTCATGCCCATCGATGAACCGCACGGCTATATCGAGGCGCGCATCTCTCGGGAAGGATGAAGCCAGGTGGTGACCGCGACGGAAAACACGACCGCAAGAGTGTTGGCCCGCTGCCATACGCTAGCGGGCTTTAGCGAAGACCGCGAGGGCACGCGCCGCACCTTTCTTTCGCCGCCGATGCGCGATTGCCACAATGAGATTGCGAAATGGCTCGCGCCGCTTGGCGTAAACGTGGGGGTGGACGCGGCCGGAAATCTGCGCGGGCTATATCCCGGCGCCACCCCGGATGCGCCGCGGCTGCTGATTGGCTCGCATCTCGACACGGTTCCAAACGCCGGCGCCTACGATGGGATTCTCGGCGTGACCCTGGCCGTGGCGCTGCTCGAAGCGCTTGAAGGGCGCCGCCTGCCCTTTGCGATTGAGGTTCTCGGGCTTTCCGAAGAGGAAGGTGTTCGTTTTGGCGTGCCATTCATCGGGAGCCGTGCGCTGGTAGGCCGTCTCGATGAAGAACTTTTGAATCGCCGCGATGCCAATGGCATCACCGTTCGCGCCGCCATCGAGGCGTTTGGATTGCGCCCCGGGGAGATTCCACAGGCCATTTTGCCGGCCGAGGTTCTGGGTTATTTCGAGTTTCACATCGAGCAAGGTCCAGCGCTGGAGGATTTGGGTTTTCCACTGGGAGCCGTGGAAGCGATCGCCGGCCAAAGCAGACTCGAATTTACGTTTACCGGCCGCGCCAATCACGCCGGAACTACACCTATGCATTTGCGTTACGATTCTCTGGCGGCGGCTGCGGAATGGATTGTGGCGGTGGAGAAATATGCGGGCGAAGTGCCAGGACTGGCCGCCACGGTCGGGGTCATCGACGCAAAGCCCGGCGCCACAAATTGCATCGCCGGCCAAACACGCGCCAGCCTTGACGCGCGTCACGCATCCGACGAAGTGCGGCACGCTGCGATCGACAGTCTAATTCGCCGAGCGGAAGAGATCGCCGCGCGACGCGAACTAACGGTCGGGACCAGAACGCTTTTCGATCAGCGCGCGGTGCTCATGGATCCATATCTAGTGGAGCAAGTCGCCCGCGCGATGCGCGAAATTGGCTGCGAGCCGCATCGCATGGTCAGTGGGGCCGGTCACGACGCAATGATTCTGGCACAACGGGTCCCTGCGGCCATGATTTTTCTGCGCACGCCCGGAGGCATAAGCCACCATCCTTCGGAAACAGCGCAGCCTGGCGATATCAGCAAAGCCATCGAATGCGGGTTGCAACTGCTGAAACAACTGGGGGAATCGAGCGACTTTCGCATGAGGACGCAACGTGCATAATCTGGGCCACACGCGAAGCTCTCACCAGCGCAATCATCAGCTGCTCACGCCGGACACGTTCGTGCGCACCGCGCTGCCGGGGATGAAAAATGCCATGGCCGTTGTGCACACGGGCTCGGCGTCGGGTGCGCAGTTCACGGAGTACACCGTCGAATTTGAGAAAGGCGGACGGCTAGGCAACGTGGAGGCGCAAAGATTCTTATTTGTTTTGCAGGGCAGCGTCACGGTGGAGATCGGCGGCAAACAGAATACTCTGGCGGCGAATGGATACGCATATCTGCCAACCGGCACGGCACATCGGGTTGCAGCCGCGGAGGCAAGCCGAGTTATCGTGATTGAGAAGCGTTATCTTTCGCTCGAAAATGTCGCCGCGCCCCAGGCGATCATCTCAAGCGAGAACGCAGTTTCCTCGGAGGCGCTGGACAACGATCCCGATCTCCAGGTGAAACGTTTACTCCCTGACGAGGTTAGTTTCGATTTTGCCGTGAACACGATGGTGTATCAGCCGGGCGCCGCGCTCAGCATGGTCGAAATGCACGTCATGGAACACGGCCTGCTCATGCTTGAAGGCGGAGGAATTTATCGCCTCGGCGATTTCTGGTATCCCGTGGCTGCCGGCGACTTTATCTGGATGGCGCCGTGGTGCCCACAGTGGTTCGGCGCCATCGGTAAAGTGCCGGCAAAATATCTGATTTACAAAGATTGGAATCGCCATCCGCTGGGATCCCCGCAAAGATGAAACTATCGATCGAGCAGCCGCGCCTGATATCGGAGATCGAAACGATCGCCGGCTTCTCCGACGCGGAGTCGCCGGCGGTCACTCGCGTGGTCTTCACCGCCAACGATCTGAAAGCGCGTGCATGGTTGACCGGGCGTTGCCAAGAAGCCGGTCTGGAGGTTCGAAATGACGCCATCGGAAATATTTTCGCGCGGTGGGTTGGCTCGGAGCGCAGCGCCCCGGCCATCGGCACCGGCTCGCACATTGACGCTATCCCCAACGCCGGGAAATATGATGGCGTAGTAGGCGTGCTTGGGGGTCTCGAAGCCATTCGCGCCCTGCAGCGCAGCAAATTTAAACCCAGACACTCGATCGAACTGCTGGTGTTTACTTCGGAAGAGCCGACGCGTTTCGGCATAGGGTGTCTAGGCAGCCGCTTGCTGTCAGGCGTGCTGTCGCCGGAAGCGGCTGCGATCTTGACGGACAAAGACAGCGAAACGGTGGATGCAGTTCGCCGCCGCGCAGGATTTAGCGGAGAATTGTGCAACGTAAGATTGCCGGTCGATTACTACAAAGCTTTCGTGGAGCTTCACATCGAGCAGGGCCCGCTGCTCGAGCGCGAGCGCATTCCGCTCGGCATCGTCACGCGCATTGCCGCTCCGGCGAGTTTGTGCATTATCATCGAAGGCGGGGGCGGGCATGCCGGCGGTGTGCTGATGCCGGATCGGCGCGACGCGCTGTGTGCGGCATCCGAAATAATTCTCGCCGTCGAAAAAGCCGCCCGCGATACCGGAGCCATCGACACGGTCGCCACCGTTGGCATCTGCGAAGTTTTTCCCGGTGCGGTCAACAGCATTCCCAGCCGCGTACGTCTGAGCCTGGATATTCGCGACACCAATCTTTCGCGCCGCAACGAAGTGCTGCGCGCCATCGAGCGCGCCGCGCAAAACGTCGCGGGAAAACGCAGTGTTGGCATCGAGTCGCAACCAATTAACGCGGACGCGCCCGCGGATTGCGCTTCCCGCGTGAAGGAGGCTTTGTCGGATGCCTGCGGTGAGCACCACGTGCCGTTTCTTTCCATGGTGAGCCGCGCGTATCACGATTCGCTGTTCATGTCGCATGTCACCGCGACGGGGATGCTGTTCATACCGTGCCGCGAAGGTTTTAGCCATCGCCCAGACGAATACGCGTCGCCGGAAGATATCGCGCGCGGGGCGCTAGTACTCGCCGAGGCATTGGCAAAGCTCGCGGCATAAGCGCACGCAGTTTGCGAAATGAATGCGGAACAGGCATATTGACGCACCACAGAACAATGTCCACGGAATTCATGCGGCGCGCCGTCGCTCTCGCCTATGAAAATATTCGCACCGGCGGGGGTCCGTTCGCCGCTCTAATCGTGAAGAACCACCAAGTCGTAGCGCAGGGAGTCAACCGCGTGGCGGCGACGAACGATCCGACCGCACATGCGGAAGTGGTCGCCATTCGGGAAGCTTGCAAAGCGCTGGGCACATTTCAATTGACCGGTTGCGATCTCTACGCGAGTTGCGAACCCTGCCCCATGTGCCTGGGCGCCATCTATTGGGCGCGGCCCGTGCGGGTGTTCTACGCGGGAACTGCGGGCGACGCTGCCGCAGGGGGATTTGATGATGCTTTCATCTACGATGAAATAAAACTGCCGCACGCGGCACGCCGCATTCCCATGGCCCAACTCTTACACGAAGAGGGAATTGGCATTTTCAAAGCGTGGCTGGCAAAAAGCGACAAAACGCCCTACTGAAGCCAGCATCGACGGCGGTCCATTTGTGATTTAGCGTGTCGAACAATGCGGGGCAGAGATCCAACAACACCATCTGCGAATGTACAGCGAAACCGTTCTCGATCATTTCCGCCACCCACGCAATGCGGGCGAACTCACAAGCGCCACGCACACCACGGAAGTCAGCAATCCTGTCTGCGGCGACATTCTGCGTCTAACTGTGCGCATGGAGCACGGTCGCATCGCCGAAGCCCGATTTCTATGCCGGGGCTGCGCTACGGCTATCGCGGCCGGATCCGTTATGACCGAACGGTTGCAAGGAATTACTCCCCAAATTGCAAGCACAATCACCGCACGCGAAATATCCGCTGCGCTCGGCGAACTGCCATCCGCGACATTTCACGCCGCACAGCTCGCGGAAAGCGCCGTCTTCGCAATGATGGAAGCTATTCAAGACAACCCTGGGAGCTCGTCAAGCGAGCAAACGCGGTCGGATCGTTAATGTTCAAGAGGCATCCCTCGTCACGGGTCGGTACTTCGGCGATTTCCTGGCTATGGGCCCACACCACCGCGCGCGCGCCGATCTCAAGTGGAGCCGCGAGCAACTCCGGGTAGAGCTCCTGCGAAAAAATCACCGGATGCCCCCGCCGCCCATCGCAAATTGGAAGCACAATAGGTTTTTTCGACACATAAAACGTCTCGATCAACTCATCCACGAGCTCCGCGCTTACCAATGGCTGGTCCACCAGGCAGAGCAGCAGGCCTTCAGTCCCCTCCGGCAAACTCCGCAGCGCCGCGTGCAGGGAGCTCAATTTGCCTTTTCGCCATTCCTCGTTGATTACGATTTCATCGGCGGGCAGCGCAATCGCCGTCGTGGTTAACTGCGCGTGCGCACCAAGCACCACGCGCCGGACACCAATTCGAGGGTGTATGGTCACCGCCAATAAATGTTCGAGGAAGGTTCTGCCGCGGTAGCGCAACAGCGCTTTGGGCGAACCCATGCGGCTGGACGCGCCACCCGACAGAATCACCGCAGCTAACAAATGCCTGCCTTCAGCGCGCGCTGATCACTGCGCGCTCCACAAGCTTTTTGTGCCCCTCGACGCCGGCATTGCGCCGCACAGCAATCAATTCGGCGAGTATGCTGACCGCGATCTCTTCCGGCGAGCGCGCGCCAATATTCAACCCAATCGGCGCATACACGTTTGCAAACTCTTCCGCGCGAAATCCTTCTCGTTCCAGTGCCTGATACACAGAAAAAACTTTGCGTTTGCTTCCGATCATGCCGACATACCGCGCCGCGGTCCGCACCGCCCACGCTAACACGCGCATATCATCGCGGTGGCCGCGGCTGGCAATCACTAAATAGCTGGAGCGATTCGGCAGGATGCTCCGAAAAGCCTCTTCGTAGCTCGCGAAAATCGCTTTGGCCATGGGAAAACGCTGGGGATTCGCGAACATTTCCCGGTCGTCGACCACCGTAACACCAAATTCCGCCGCGTCCGCCGCCTTCGCCAACGCGAGCGCGATATGCCCAGCACCAAACAGATACAGCATCGCTCTTGGTAAGATCGGCTCGACAAAAACCTCCAAAGTGCCGCCGCAAATCAATCCGCTGTCATAACCCGCGTCGTGATTCAAATTAAAAACCATCTTGCGCGGCTCCTCACGATCCATCACTTCACGCGCTGCCGCCCAGACGTCCGCTTCCACGCAGCCGCCGCCAATGGTCCCCGCGATCGACCCGTCCTCGCGCACGAGCATGCGTGAGGTTTCATAACTGGGAATCGAGCCGTTGGTATGCACGATGGTCGCGAGCGCGCAGCGCAGGCCGGCATTCCGCATTCGCACGATCTCTTCGAACAAATCCACGGCGCTCCTCACTGTTGTCAGGCTACCGCCCGCGTTCCATGGGTGTCAACGTCCCGAGGCAGCAGAAGCAAAACGGCGATATCCCCCGATCTCACAGCCGTTGGCGAAGCAAAAGTGAAATTCACTCACTCGCAAAAGATACAGCATTCGGTGGCAGGAGATGTTATTACTTGGAGGATTGCGGCCTGCGATGATGGTCCGGCGAAACTACGGCATGGAGCACGGGGTGACAACTCGGCTCGCTGGTTACGCGGCGCAATTCGACCCAGGTTCCCAATTTTCACAGCGCTCTTTTTGTGTCTCTTTTAGTGCGCGAGACCAATGTGCGCACGCGATTGAAACTTGAAGAACGTTTCTCCTCGCAGAACGGCATCCACACCTTCCAGCAATCGGTCCGCACATTCAGCTTTCGGCACAAACCCCGTTGCACCGACGAGCCGCACTGCGTCGATGAGCGGCTGACTATCGTGCATAGACAATATTAATATGGGCACCTCTGGCAGAAGCTGCCGAATTTGGCTGGTTGCCGCCAGGCCATTCAGCACCGGCATTGAGTGATCTAGAATTATGAGATCGGGCTGCAACCGGGCCGCCTTCTCGACCGCCTCCTGGCCGTTGGCGGCTTCACCGCAAATCTTTACGTCCGCTCGGGACTCAAGGATGGCACGAACGCCCCGGCGAACGATTTCATGATCATCGGCAATCAGAATTTGCATCGTGGGCGCTCGATTCCGGATGACAGAAAAGGTGGCATATTAGAAGAGTTTAGCGACTGCCCACGCCTGTTGAATACCCGAAACCCTGTAATCCTCCATAGGCGCTTTACGCTTAAGGCACGGCGGGTGAAAGCGGGCAATGGGCCGCGAACGAAGTCCCAAGAGCCCACGCTAGGGGCGCAGCATGCGGCCCCAGCTCGAGGGGATCGAACAATCTCGGCAACGCTTTTGCTTTTGTCGCGCGGGGCTTCGAGCCCCGCGGAACGAATTTGAATCATTTCGCAACCGGGCTCGCACGCTCGCCGGTCGGCAAAACTAGCAACAAACTGTAGAATTGAAACAGACCACCGGAGCGACCATGAGAGAAGCCGTAATAGTCGCCAGTTCGCGAACCGCTCTAGCCAAGTCCTTCCGCGGCTCCTTCAATCTAACGCGCCCAGAAGATCTCGTAGCTCACTGCATCCGGGATGTCTTGCGCAAAACTCCCCAGCTTGACGCCGCGGAAATTGAAGACATGGTCCTCGGCTGTGGCCAACCGAATGGCGCGCAAGGACACAATATCGGCCGCACCTCCGCCATGCTCGCCGGCCTTCCCACCTCCGTCGCCGGCACCACCATCAACCGTTTCTGCTCTTCCGGCCTGCAAGCCATCACCGTGGCCGCGCATCAAATTATGAATGAGGGAGTCGATGCCATGATCGGCGGCGGCGTCGAGAGCATCACCATGCTCACTCGCGACAATAATCCCCACCCGGTCCTGCTCGAAAAAATGCCCGGCATTTACATGGTTATGGGCAACACCGCGGAGGTGGTCGCCAAACGTTACGAAATAACTCGCCAAGCCCAGGATGAATACTCCCTCCTAAGCCAGCAACGCACCGCTCACGCCCAGCAAGAGGGTTTCTTCGACGCAGAAATCTCTCCCATGCAAGTCACGCGCGGCCTTCTGGACAAAAAAACCGGCGAAATCATCGGCAAAGAAGAAGCCACGGTAAATCGCGACGAATGCAACCGCCCGGACACCACGCTGCAAGGCCTCCTCGGCCTGAGACCACACTTTGATCAGGACAGCGGCCAGGGCAGCGTAACCGCCGGAAACTCCTCGCAACTTTCCGACGGCGCATCCGCCACCTTGTTAATGTCCCGCGAGCGCGCCGAGCAGCTCGGCATTCCCTACAAACTAATTTTCCGCGGTTTTCAAATCGCCGGTTGCGATCCCGACGAAATGGGCATCGGCCCAGTCTTCGCCGTGCCCAAACTCCTGAAGCGCGCCGGCCTGAAAATGAGCGATATTGATCTCTGGGAACTAAACGAAGCCTTCGCCGTTCAGGTAATCTATTGCCGCGACCGTTTAGGAATCGATCCGGAAAAACTCAACGTGAACGGTGGCTCCATCTCCATCGGCCACCCGTTCGGCATGACCGGCTCACGGATGGTTGGCACGATCGCCAATGAAATGGCTCGTCGCAAAGCGCGCTACGGCGTAGTCACCATGTGCGTGGGCGGCGGCCAAGGCGCCGCAGGCCTCTTCGAGCGCGCCTCGTAGGGGGATCCCCGCGAACTGATTCTTGGATGTGAGATGATTTGAACTCATGAAAGCCGCTTGGTACGAGAAGCAAGGCGCCGCGCGGGATGTGCTGATCGTCGGCGAAATGGACAATCCGCAGCCACGCGCAGGCGAAGTTCGGATTCGAATTGCCTTTTCAGGCGTAAATCCCGGCGAGGTCAAGAAACGCGAGAATGCCTTTGGCGTCGGAATGCCGTATCCACGTGTCATACCGCACAGCGATGGTTCGGGCACGGTTGACGCGGTGGGCGAAGGCGTGTCGCGGGAATGGTTGGGTCGCCGGGTGTGGTGTTATGGCGCTCAATCCTACCGTCCCTTTGGCACGGCCGCCGAGTATACGGCGGTTCCTCTCAAGCAGGTCGCTCAACTTCCGGCAAACGTTCCGTTGGCACAGGGTGCCTGCCTCGGCATTCCGGGTATTACGGCTCATCGGACTGTTCATGTGACAGGTTCAGTGAATGGGCACACCGTTCTTGTGCAAGGTGGAGCGGGCGCGGTCGGCGCTTGTGCCGTTCAACTCGCGCACCAAGCGGGAGCACGAGTGATCGCCACGTGCCGTTCCGAAGGAGACAAGGAGATCGCATCCCGTGCGGGAGCCGACGAGGTCTTGCTTACTGGCGACAAGCTGGTAGAACGAATCCGGGCGATAGCTCCAGAGGGCGTTCATCACGTCATAGAGGTCGCTTTTGGAGCTAACATCAAGACCGATACGGAGGTGTTGACACAAGGCGGTTCTATCGCGACTTATGCCACCAATGTCCCACTGCCAGAGACTCCAGTCTGGCAACTTGTCTTCGTGAACGCCAGACTCTTCTTCGTGGGCAGTGACGATATGCCAGCCGAGGCAAAGATCGAAGCGACTCACGACATCAATAAAGCTCTTGAGGCGGGTTGGCAGGGACTCGACATTGCAGAGGTTCTGCCATTGGATCAGATCGCACGTGCCCACGAACTGGTCGAGCATCCAGCGAAGCCGGGGCGCGTAATCGTGGAGATTCGGTAAGCAACGACGACGCACGCAGGATCACATCGGACCCAACGCGGTCGGCATCCCAAACCACAAACACGTCATTGCCATCGCAAAACAGAGTCTCTAGTGCATCTGGGCAGGTCTTCTTGGAAAAAACAAACAAACCTACGCTCACCTCTTGGTTCTTGCGAGCAATTTCGGCGCGGTACCGAAAAAAGAAAAAGAGGCGACGGGAGCCATCGCCTCTAAGTAGTGATCTGAATCAGGAATTTGGTTGCGGGGGTCAGATTTGAACTGACGACCTTCGGGTTATGAGCCCGACGAGCTACCAGGCTGCTCCACCCCGCGTTATAGATACTACGCGACTTGCCACTGTTCTGCAATATTAGCCCGACGAGCTGCAAATCTGCCCTGCGCCAGGCGCCAGGCGCCAGATAATAAGCGACTTGCGGCACCTCTGCAATCGCACCAAAATATTAGCCCGACGAGCAGCCAGGATTAGGCAAAGTTTTGTAGCGCAATTCGTTTGACAATCGCGTGATACACGCACGCCGCCGTCCAAACCTTGCAGAGCCTGAATCTTTCAACCACAAGAAGTATGGCCCTTTCTGCAGGTCGAGTCACTCATTGAGCCGCAATATGGGGCCTTTTCTGCGTTCTGGGTAGATTGTCGGCAAAGCGGAAATTGACCGATTACTTCAGGGTAGCCCGTCATTCATTCTCAATCGCCAGCAAGCTCCAACCGGACCTTGCACCTTCCTACAACCGGATTTCTGGAGAATGGAGAGAGACCGCACTTGTCCGAGGGGCCGTGCGCCCGCGGCACCGTCGCCGGACCTAGGAATAGAGCCGATGCGGGGTGCCGGGCTCGAGGAGCGTCAGCAAATCGAAGTACTCCCTGATCTTGACGAGCTTTCCTTGGCAAATGTCGCACATCAGGATGATGGGCAAGTCGAATTTTGTACCCGGGCTTACTTTGTGGGATGACGCCGGCCACTTATCGGTGACCACTCCCGTATGCACATATTCCCAGCAGAGTTTCGTCCCTTCGTCATTGGTGAAGACGTTTGTGGGTTTGATGCCCAACCCCGCAGTGTGATCCCGCGCGGCTACCGACCGCGTCGCCAGTTGCCTGATCTGGTCGTGCCCGCGGAACGTTTCGCCGGTGGCCATGATCACCCACTCGCCGTCCTCAGCAAAGACGTTGACCATACTTTCGATGTCGTCGGAGGTCATTGCGTTCGTGACCGCCTGGACAAGGTCGGCTCCTGGGGCTGGATTTGGCTTCGTATTTGTTGTTTCTTTTGTTATTTCAGCGACGGGATTCATTTCAGTCTTCTCCTTTTTATTCTTTTTTTAAGACGTCGTCCAACCAGTCGAATATGATCTGGTGCTCAAGGCTCTCGTTGTTGACTCCGCAATGAGCCTCGCCGCCCTCCTTAGCCGCGATGATGTGCTGCCCTTTGGGACAGGTCAGCTTCTCGTAGAACTTCTGACCGTAGACAGCCAACGGTCCCTCGCCATCTCCGCCGATATTGAAATACGGGCAGGAGATCTTGTCCTCCAAACCCCACAGGTTGTACTTGCTCAGCCCGTCGACGAACTCCGCGATCGTTCCGCCGCCCGCGCCATGTCGATAACGTATGTCTCCCTGGGCGATAAACCTGCTCCCCACGCTCGACAGATCGATTTTGCTCTCAAGATCTCTGGGGTAAGGCCGATCGGCGGGTAACCCGAACATTTCCAGAACCACATTTTGCCAGTTCGGCAAGGTCGTGCTCGCAATGCAGGCCTTTATCCGTTTCTCGAAAGCGGCTGCCCTCGGCGCAAAGTACCCGCCCAGGCTCCAGCCCGCTAAGGCAAGGCGCTCCGGATCGACATCGGCACGACCGAGCGCCCAATCGCAAGCATATTTCAGTGGAACTTCAGTATCCGGTCGGAAGAACAGCTCCGCACCGGGATTCGAATACATCGCGCCACGCTGCCCCGGAATCTCGAACAGCAAGGCGTTGTATCCCCGGCGAAGCGCCGCCGCGCCGCCGCCCCAGAAATAGAGTTCCTCCGCCAGCGAGTCGGCGCCGCCCACGCTCATCAACGTCGGTCGCGGCTTATTGCTCGCATCAGCCTTCAGGAAATAGCCGGGAAGCGACTTCCCGTTCTCATACGGAATGCCGACGACCTCGAACGGCAGGTCCGTCAGTTTTCCGGCTTGCATAAAGCAATCCCGTTGGCGCTCCCAACCCGCGCGACACTTGGGATCCGTTGTGCTTTGGTAAAAACCCATCTCGCGCCAGTACGACGACGCCCGCAGGAACGCCTCTCGCGCACTCACCAGATGCCTGCCCGCAAGCGACTTCCGGGCGATCGCCTCCACCCGCTCCGCCGTGACACGCCATGCCTCCGTATAGCTATCTTCCTTTTCGTCCTCGATGCGCGAGGCAGTCTCGTAGCACTCGCCGATCTCAGACCCGCCGTACGTAGTGCAGCCCATCGTTCGCACGAACTGGTAATCGAAGTTGCCCTTGAAGCGCCTCGGCATCCCGGCAGTCGCGCCAAACATTTGTGTGGCGCCCTTTTGAGTGGCGGGTGCAGTTGATCTGTTGGAATTCGTATCGCGTGTTTTTCCGCCATTAGCACTTCCCGATTCAGGAGCTGCATTTGGATTTGTCTTCATTTCAGTCTCGGGATTCATTTCAGTCTTCTCCCTTACTCTTTAAATCTTGCTACTCGCCGGAGTGGCTCTCACGAGCTCGCGCTCGTAGAGCTGCGGCAGAAAATTCTCCAGCGAGCCCATCTCTTCGATGGCGTGCTTAAGCCAAGCCTGTCCCTTGAGATTAGGGAACATGAACGCGCTGATCGGCTTCGAGAGCAACCAAAGTTTCATGTTTCCGGGCGTGATCAAACGATGTTCAAAGCGCGTTCCGCTCTCCGTCTCATGGAAGTCGTGCTCCATCCGCACAATCGTCAGGCCAGCGACAACGACGTTGTTGATGAAACCGGATTGGTCGAGCTTCTCTATTGTGGCGGTGACTTCGGTCTTGTACCGGGGGTTCCGGGCGATGAACTCGCAAATTCGGATCTGCGCACCGGGACCTATTGAACCGTCCGGCATGCGTCGCACGTAGCGCGCCCAACAGTGATCAAAGGGGTGGAAGACCCGATACCGGCTCAGAAGACGATCCTCGATCTCCACTTCACCCTCAAGATGGCTGAACCACCAGACGAGCATCTTGGGAGTGATGCCTTTCAGGAATTCGTCAACCCAGAAACACCTGCGACCGTCTTCGAGAGTCTTCAGTCCGGACCGCGCCGAGGAAAATGCCTTGAGTTGCCACGGGAGCGAGAGCGGCTCGGGTAGTGTTGTCCCCCATTTTGCCTCCCCCTTGTCGTTAGAGGTCGCTGACACCGCAAAATCGGGCACTTCAGCCACTGGATTCATTTTCTGTCCTCCGCGTCCCGGAAACTATGGCACGGCGCTAACCAGTAAACTGTCCCCAATTGGACAGCGAAGCCCAAGGACAATTAGCCTGGCGCCTGAAATCCAAATCGTTTCAAAGGAGGCAAACGGATGAAACGATTCCATTACTGTCTAGAAATGGGGTTGTAGGAAGTGAAGATTGCGTTTCGGCTGAATCGTCAGCGAGCGGTGCTCATGCTCCAACTTTCTTGCGCATCTCTTTGCCTTTTACCAGAGGAATGTAGAAAGCCAGAAAAGTTGCAGCAATCAATCCGATGAGCGCCGCGAGCCACACTGTCCGCGGCGCGATGGGTTCCGCGACTGAGTGGTACCGCACGATGAAGTAGGAGTCCATCCAGATAAGAATGCTGCTCAGCAGTCCCGGAGAATACTCGCGAAAGTGCACGGACCACCAGACATGCCAAAAACCATTGCATAGCCTTTCTGTCGCCCACGCAAGCGGAAGAATGACCCATTCCCCGCCACGCTGGTCATAGAGAACCACGCTGGCAATCATGACAGCAAAGTAGCCTGCATTAAACCAGAAGAACTTTGTCCAAGAGTATTCCGGCCACCAATGTTGCTGAACCTTCTCGACAAAGCTGCCACCTAGGAGGGATTCATCAAGCACGTGGATAACGTACGCGACGACCATAAACCAGAAAGAGAAGATCAGCGGAACTTCCATATCGTCGTATCTCCGCATGACGTTTTGCTCGATCGCCGTCGAACCGTTGAAAATGAGTAGTTTACCCTAAGGACCGCAGATATTACCGCCCGTAACCCGCTGTGCTTCATTCCGGCGACCATGTGTGTAGAATCGCTTTAGGCTCGTCGACAAATCGGAAGCTGGCGAGAAACGGAGTTCTGGGAAGTGAAACAGTCAAGCGTCTACTGACAAGGTGAATTTCGGTCTATCGCCAGTACAATTCAAGGGCGAGATAAATGACGCGCTTCCCCGTAAGCGACACGAACAGCGGCACTTAGAATTTTGTATTGCGTGACTTCTAAGCTGATGATCGCGCCTGCTCCTGTGGCCCCGCGCGAGCGCAAAATGTGATTGTCAGGTGCCCGTTAAGTGCCCCGAATACCCGGTTTTTGGGAGGCTCTTACGGTCGAGAAGAAAGGCTAAGTCGTTTGAATCCGGCAGAGCCGGTTGGCGTTTGGCGCGTTATGAGCCCGACGAGCTACAGGCTGCTCCACCCCGCGTAATCACTATAGCGAACCGACAGGCGTGCGTCAAATTTCGAGTTTAAAGCGATCAGGAAATCTGCGTGGCGCTTCTGTGAGCCGCGCTGAACTCTCCGAATCACAACTACCAGCGCGCCTGCGCAGTCGGGCGTTTGCTGTACGGGCTAGTACCGTAGGGAGCAAAAACAACTGAGCCCACGTAAATTCAGGAGGCCCTTGGACTCTATCCCGGCATGAGACTTGGGCCCGGGAGTCCTTTCAGCGTGCTGTAAGCATTAGAGTTACGCGATTAAATCTCCGTATGGCAGAGCGCTTGCCCTCTTCCTGTATGTGAAGACATTGCGCCAGCCCGGGAGATGCATATGAAAAACAAAGTCGACATTTTCAAGCGGCTGCCCAATGGAAAAATGGTTTGGGTGCGTGCCGTGGACGGGATTGAAGAAGCCAAAGTGCAATTGAAGCGCTTGGCGTACATTAACCCCGGAGACTATTTTATTTACGACAATCGCTTCGGCGGCGTGATTCCGTCGCTCACTACATTGCCGGTGGTGTTCTTAAGTTGATTCCCACGCAGTCGCGCGGGGCGCTTTGCTCGGGAAGGCGAAAGCTCTCCGCTGGGCCCTCCGCATGAGAGTGGGATGGGCCTTCGAACTTTCGATTTTCAGCCACCGTTATTCGCTGGATTATCCCCTGCGGTGATGTTATTTCCAACAAATCTGGGCGACGCAATAGAATCCCCTTCGACCACCTGGGGCACGTTGCGATTTCGTCCTTGTGGCAAAGAATCCGGGTATTTTTCCTGCAAGAAACCGATCAATCGCTCGCGCACGTAACAGCGCAAATCGAAAGCCGTGGGCCCGTTTTTCGCGCTCATCAACGCACGCAGCTGCATGGACTGATAGGTCGCGTCGGTAACCTGCAGCGCCCACGTTTTTCCATCCCACAGATCGGTCGACTTTAGAATCCGCAAAAATTCCTGGCGAATTTCCTCCACCGGCGCGGTGAAGTCCGTGTAAATCATAACCGTGCCGAGCAAATCCGCGCGCGTGCGCGTCCAATTCTGAAAGGGCTTTTCGATGAAATAGCTCAGCGGAACAATCAGCCGGCGCAAATCCCAGATGCGCACCACCACGTAGCTGGCGTCGATCTCCTCGATCCAGCCCCATTCGCCCTCTACGACTACCGCGTCGTCGAGGCGGATGGGCTGCGAAAGTGCCACTTGAATCCCGGCGATTATATTCGTTAGCGTGCTGCGCGCGGCCATGCCGACGACGAGTCCGGCGATCCCCGCGGAAGCCAGAAGGCTCGTGCCAATATGCCGCACGGCGGGGAAGGTCATTAGCATGATGGCCAGCGTTACGATGGAAACCACCACGACCACGAGTCGCTGCATGACCTCTGTTTGCGTACGTATCCGGCGCGCGGCTAAGTTGTCATCCACATCGATGGTGTAGCGTGAGTACACTACGTCACCGAATACGCGCACCAGAATGATTACACCCCAGCCCACGCTAGCGATGACGCCCAGGCCTAGTACATGCTGCAGAATGTCCCTCAGATGTTGTGGCAGTGGTGCGAAAGGCAGGGCTAGGACCAGTGCCAACAGCGGAAAGATCGTTCGCGTCGGAGCCTTAGAGCGTTTAACGAGGGATAAATCCGAGCCACCTGCGCGGCGCGCGAGGCGCTCGATGACACCATAGAGCATAAGGTGCGCAAGCATCGCCAAACCTACCGCTCCGGCGAGAACGGCTGCGGCGATCAATAAGCTCCGAGTGTCTCCCCAAAAAGCGTGCACGCGTTTTTCTCCTATGATGGAATCGGCGGGTACAAGGGCCGCGCGGTGATGTGCAAAGAACGTCAGGCGTCGTAAACGCTCGGCAGAAGCGGCAAGGGCGTATACTCCGCTTCTGGTTAGATTCGCTAAATGCCTCGAAAGTGGCGCGAAGAACATCCAAATTCAGGAGCTGCCGAATGCGCGAACCTCTGCGTCGAAATCTTGTCGGGCAAGACCTGATCGGTCGAAATCACTTGCGCCAACAGGTCGGTGCACTGCTGGGAGCATTTCTTTTGTTGGCGGCTTTGCCTCTCGGCGCGTATCAGACGCCGCTGGATGCGAAGGCCCTGCATGACGCGTATGTACTGGGCCAGCGAAACGATCAGAGCACTGGTGACTTTCTGGCACCATACATCAAAGAGATGACCGAGGGGGCCAGCGACCTCCGCGTGGCGGAAATTGAGATTCTTACGCCGTTTGCCCAGGTAGTCGATGACTCGCGAAAAAACACCTCGGGCTACACCGAACAGCAAGCCGCCCAAAAATATCAGCAAAGAGGAAACACCATCCTCTTCAATGTGACGCTGATGCTACCGGCGGTGTATCCGCAGCCAGTAAATACCTCAACCAACAAAAACGCGGCGCCGACTACGGCTGCGAAAGCGACTTCCGGGCAAGCTGCTGATGTAGCGCCGGGGCCGTCGCCGAACACGCCCGGCCGTCCGCCAGCTGGCGAGCCAGCTGAGCAACCGCAGGACAACAGTTCACTGCGGCCGGAAAACTTCTGGCAGAGCTTCCAGTTCTATCTCAAGCAGAACGGGAAAAATATCCCGTCCCGAGCTCTGCACGACAAGCCGATTTACTCCACGGCAACCAAGGGTGCACCCTCGGTCCTGGATGGCGCTGCGGTGTGGATGGAGTTCGACGCCAAAGATGTAACCTCGCAGGAAACGGTGATCGAGGTTGTAACTCCGGACGGCAAAACCATCTCCGCCACATTCGATCTAAAAAAATTGCGCTGAACCGCTCACCGGCAGGCGACCGCCGCGTGGATTGGATTCTGCGAAAGCACAGTTTTGGTGGCAGAAGTGGCTGTGAGTGCTCAGCCAGCAACGTCGCGCAACTCTGCGCACGCGGCGGAAGCCGCGCAACGTACGGCGCTTTTGTGCTCCACGTTACCGGGCGGAGAAAGCTAGCGGAGAAGATCTTCGAGGGTTACGCGCGCCTCGGTTTTGCCGTCGCGGTATTTTACGATTACGGCGCATTGCAACGAGAGGTTCCATTTGGCGGCACGTTCGTTCGCGAGGGCCCGCGAGCCGGGAACCACTACTGCGGACGGGGGTATGACGAGCGGGTCGCTGTCGGTCGCAGTGTAAATTTTTTCGCGGACGAGGTCGTACACGGGTATGGAGCGATTAAGGATGGTGCCCGTGCCAAGGACCGCGCGGCGCTTGACGACGGTGCCTTCGTAGACACCTGAGTTGCCGCCTATCATTACATCATCCTCGATGATTACCGGGAGAGCGCCGATGGGTTCGAGGACGCCGCCGATTTGCGTCGCGGCGGAAATGTGGCAGTTCTTGCCGATTTGTGCACAAGAACCGACTAGGGCGTGCGAATCGATCATAGTGTTTTCGCCGACATATGCACCCACGTTGACGAACATGGGCGGCATACATATGACCCCACGGGCGACGTAGGTGGCGTCGCGGATACTGGAGCCCCCGGGCACGATGCGGATGCCGTCGGCGGCGGAGATTTCGCGAGGTGGGTAGGTGGACTTGTCGAAGAACGGCTGCTTGCGAACGTCCAGCGACATGTCCGTGATTTGGCCCATGCGGAAGCCCAGGAGAATGCCTTTTTTTACCCAGGGTTCGGCGCGCCACCCGCCGGGGGCCGAGGGATCGGGATTGGCGGCCCGGATTTCTCCGCGATTGAGGGCTTGTTTGAATTGTGCGAAGAGCGCGAAATGCTCTGTCGTGTAGTTCGCTGGCGGATTGTCGAAGAGCCTTTCAATGTGCGTATGCAACGTTTGCTCTTTCTACCCGTGCTCTTTCGACCGTGACGTTCTCAACTTGTGCATCTTGCTCATGGCTGGCATCTAGCAGTCCAAGAGTTTCCAATACGGCGCGGATGCGCCCCAGGCTCGCGGGTTGCGGCGCGACAAGCGGCAGACGCCATGACGGTTCTAGCAAGCCCATTTCCGCCATCGCGGCTTTTACTGGGCCGGGATTGGATTCGACGAAATTGATTTCCATCAGCGGATGGAAGCGGCGATGGATTTCACGGGCTTCCGCGAACTGGTTAGCCAGCGCGAGGCGGACCATCTGCGACATTTCGACGGGGATTTCATTGGAGACGACGGAGATTACACCGCGTCCGCCGAGGGCGATGAGCGCCAGGGCGATGGCGTCGTCGCCGGAGAGGACTAGGAAGTCATCGGCGACTTGATTGAGGATGGCGGCCATTTGGGAAATGTTTCCGGAGGCTTCCTTGATGCCGACGATGTTGGGGACTTGCGCGAGGCGCGCGACGGTAGCGGGCTCGATGTTGATACCGGTACGGCCTTGTACACTGTACAGGATAATTGGCAGCGGCGTGGACGCGGCAATGGCTTTGAAGTGCTGATATAGGCCTTCCTGCGTGGGCTTGTTGTAGTAGGGAGTGACGGATAGATAGCCGTCGACGCCGAGCGCGGCTAGCTCGCGGACTAGGGAGATTACCTCGGCGGTGTTGTAGCCGCCTGCGCCTGCTAGCACTGAAACGCGTCCGTGCGCCTCTTCCACGGTGATTTCGACCACGCGTAGATGCTCTTCATGCGTGAGCGTCGGACTTTCGCCTGTGGTGCCGCAAGGGACCACAAAATCGATGCCGGCGGCGATCTGGCGCTTTACGAGGCTGCGCAGCGTGGCTTCATCGAGCGAGCCGTCGCGATGGAATGGAGTTACGAGTGCTGTGCCTGTACCGGTGAACATGTTCTTTCTCCTTCGTGGTGCATCTTTGCCTGAACCCTGACTCGCGCGGATTGCGCTAATTCAGCTCGCCCAGGATGTCGCGAAATTCGTGTACGCCTTTTTTCCCGGCGATCCATTGCGCCGCGCGCAGCGCTCCGCGGGCAAAACCTTCGCGGCTGCGGGCGGTATGACGCAAGGTGATAGTGTCCGCCGCGGAGTCGAAGCCGATTTCGTGCGTTCCGGGATGCGCGCCGGCGCGACTGGAAGAAAGCATGAGCGTGCGGGTGTAGCCGCTATCGCGGATTTGCTGGGCGAGGGCGTTGAGCGTGCCGCTGGGCGCATCTTTCTTCGCCGAGTGATGAATTTCCCAGCCCCAGGCCTCGTATTCCGGATGCTGGGCGAAGGCGGCTGCAGCGTTTGCGACGGTTTGCAAGAAAAGATTGACGCCGACGGAAAAATTCGCGCTGTAAACCAGAGCGGTGTTTGCGAAGGCAATGGTGGCGCGCACTTCGGGAAGTTTTGCGAGCCAGCCAGTGGTGCCGCAAACGGTGTTCACGCCCAGCGCCGCCAAACTTGCGAGATTCGCCGGCGCCGCAGCCGGCATGGTGAATTCGATGGCCGTGCGCGAGCCTTCGAGCGATTGCTCCGAAAGCCCGGCGATGTTGGCGGAGTTAAATTTCGCGCGAACGGCGAACCCATACTCTGGGGCGAGATGTTCGATAAGGTGGCCCATTTTGCCGTAGCCGACGATGGCTAGTCCGGAGTCAGGCGCGATGCTCATGACGGCACTCCGCTGATGACCAGTTGGCGCACCATGCGCGCGTAGATATTTACCGCGTCGTCTAAATCCTTTTTGGCGATGCGTTCCTCGGCGGTGTGCGCCACATGAATACTGCCTGGGCCAATCAGCAGCGGCCGTCCCCACGTGCCGTCGAAAATGGGAATATCGGTGGTAAATGCGACTACGGTGGTAGGGAACCCTTCGAGCGCTTGGAGATGAACCGCGGCGCTGTAATGCACTTCGCGGGCTTCCACGCGATTTGCGGCGATGCGTTGAACTTCCCGGCGGATGAAGGAGGGATCGCCAACGGTGCGAAACATGATTTCCGCTTGCGCCTGATCGGCGATGACATTCGGGGCGCGACCGCCGGATATGGTGCCCACATTCAACGTGGATGAACCGAGCGTGGCATCGTGCGGAAGCTGGATATTGCGAATGTCGTGCAAGACCTCAAGCAGTGCGTGGATTGCCGAGTGGCCGAGCTCCGGATAAGCGGAGTGCGCCGCTTTGCCGCGAGAGTTTAATTCGTAACGCAGCGCACCCTGGGAACCCAGGGCCAGAAGATTTTCGGTGGGCTCGCCGTTGATCAAGAATTGCGAATTCAGGGGAGCTACGGCGGCTGCGCGTGCCCCAGCGGAATCGCGTTCTTCGCCTACAACGAAGAGCAGGGCAAAGCTGCGGACGTTTTCCTCAAGCAGATTTTCCGCCGCGGAGATCATGGCGGCGATGACGCCTTTTGCGTCGCAAGCGCCCCGGCCAAAAATGTGGGAATTATCTTCGCGAGAAGGGAAGAAGGGCGGCACGGTGTCCATGTGCGTGGAGAGCGTGACGATGGGCTCGCCGAAGGTAACCAGGATATTGTCGCGCCCTTGCGCTGCGAGCATGCGTTCGATTTTTCCGTTGCGCGCGGTGGCCAGTTCACGCAGGCGGGCAAAGAGATAGTCGGCTACCGGGGCTTCGCGGCCGGTGGTGGAATCGAGATCGACGAGAGCACGCGTTAGGCTGAACACATTCATAAAATTTGAGCTTCCCTGGGAGCGGAATGGAAAGGAAGGAAACGCGAAGATAAAACGCGGTTGCTGCCTCTCGATAGCGCTCCATCCGTTCATGCGCCCGTTGGGCGGGGCGATGACGGGATGACAGTGAGCAAGCTTTTCAGCCTGAACCCCAGCAGCAGCGATTTCAGCTATCGCTGCAACTTCGGCGGACAGCAACAACAGGAAAACCCATTTCGCACAGGACTCCGAAGCGAATCGGAATGGCGTACCGCGCTACTCATGGTGTCCGCACCTCTACCAAGTACAAATTCAGTGTAAGTAGGCGCAAAGGGGGATGTCAACGACTTTTGCCGCAGTGGTGAGGATGAAGCCTTTCGGGGCCCGCGACTGAGAGTTTCCAGGTAGCAGTTCCACGTGAACCGCCCTGTTATGCCCCTCATTACGCAGAGCCACGGCTGGCGCGCTGCAGGCCCGAGCAGCCACGCCCACGCGATGCCCAGGGGTGGGGTTGGCCGTTGCGAATCTCTATCTTTCGGGTAAAGTCTATCAGTGATACCCTGTACTTATGGGCAGGTATCGCAAATTGGTGAGCGGAGCGCCACGACGGACCGCGGAGCTCCTGAACATGCTTCGTCCGGCGAACAAACCTTCTAATTTCATTCGATTAAATGAGACGAAGGCTACTCTGCGCATGGGTCTTGGCTTGCTGGTCATCGGTATTCTGGGCGGTTTGCTGTTCGCGCACCTTAAAAGAAGTGCGCCTGGGAATTCGGGAGAGTGGACGGAAAGCTCTGAGCCCGTGGACTTTGCCCGGACGGAAGCAACGGACTTCAGCCAGCCCGAGGTTCCCGTGTACGCGTACTCGCTTATACCCGGTGGCATATCGTCGGTTGAAGGGTTTCACCTGCGCGTACTGGCAGACCCAGTTCTTGCGTCGTACATGAGGGAATGCGACTGGAGCACCGCGACCGAGTTCTCTCTAGCGCCCGCACCCGCGCGGCAACGCCAAATGGCATACCGGATGGGCGCGACGATCAAGTGGACCCGCAAGCCGGTGCGCTTGTTCAGATACGAGCCGGCCATTGCGCTACATTGCGGAAAATATACGCGGTGGTTCCTGGATCGCTGTGGGAACGAGGTATTTAATCCTCCAGCACCGCGCACGCCAGTGGGGGACTTACCGCCGACGGTGTTCGAGTATCCTCAGCTGCCACCCACACCACCGGGGCCGTCAGGACCACCGGGAGCACCTGCACCACCTGTGTTTCCGGAAACGCCGCCGGTGACATCGTGGATTCCGCCTGGCGGACCCCCGCCCGGTCCACCCACCGGCACCACCACCACTACGGCAACGGGGGTCTTTCCCCCTGCCTGCTGCATTTATGGAACACGTCCCGAAGTTAACCTGTCGCCGACCGGAGTTGCCGCTGCAGAACCAGGCACGGTTGCAATGGTGGCAATTGCATTCGCCCTTCTGGCGACAATCGCCTGGAGGAAAGGACAACGAGCCAGGCGCTCGAGCACAAACGGGACCTGACAGTACGATGCGAAGGGAAGCCTTCCTAGCGGCGGGTGCCGCTTTGCGAAATTGCTACCATCAGGAATGCGCTTGCTAAACCTATTGCCCGTGGAGCTGCGCAAGGAGTTCGGAAAAGACGCCGTTGGTCCAGCCGAAGCCGATTTCATTTTGGCTGTAGCCCACGCGGATACGCGTAGCGGAGCTGCGCGTGACTACATTGTATTTCTCGCGCATGGTGTGATCTTTTTCGTAGTTTTGCACCACCATGCTCAGGAAATTCTCGGTGATACGGTTGGCTTCGGCCTCGTAGGCATAGCGGCGTAGGCCTTCTATGGCTAGGAGTTGGATCGGAGCCCAGCCGTAGGGAAAGTCCCATTGCGCTTCGGACTCGCGGGTGCTCATGGCCAGGCCGCCGGGCTGCTCGAACATGGAGAGATTCTTGACTACACGGGCGGATTGCTCTTTGGAGGCGGCGCCTACCCAGAGAGGGTAAAACGTAGTGGCATATTCGTACGCGGACGGGGAATTCGTCACGCCATTGTAGTCGAAATACAAGCCTCGCTCTTCGTTCCAAAGGTATTTGTTCATTAACTCCTGACGATTTGCTGCTTTCGTTCTCCATTCTTCTGCCCGTTCTGGCTTGGCGAGTATTTCGCTTATGGCGGCTAAGTCCATTTCCGTCTTATAAAGCAGGGAATTCAGGCAGACGGCGGCGTAGTGATGGGTCTGGCCACTGAAACTACCGAAACGGAAGGACACATCGAAGCCGGACTCGCGCATGCTGCGGTCGCCCTTATAGAAATCGGCCGTCAGCGCCAGGCGATTGACCTCTTGCGATTGCGCTGGATGACCTTCGGGCGACGCGTGGTCATGACCAAAGAAGGGGAAAATTGGGCCCGTGATAGGAGCGTCCGGGGGATGGCCGTCGAGACGAATAAGGTTACCGGCATCCTGACCTTCGTGGATCAGGAAGAAATGAGCGATGCCGCGGTAGTAATCGTTGGGATTGCCCATGATCTCCGGGACCGGACCGTCGCCGTGATCGAAATAGCGGGAAAGGCCGGTGTCGCCTGCGAGATGCGGAGGGTGGGTCCATTGCTCGTAGTCGCGTGCGGCGTACGCGTATCCGCGCTCGAGCCATGCACGGTCCGGGCCGCCGGAGGACAGGTCCGCATTAAATATAGCGAGGACCATGGAAGTCAGGAATGGCGGCTGGGAACGCGTCAGGTAGTAGGTGCGATTCGCATTGAGGATGCTGCCGTAGTGGTCGATTTCGAAAAAGAAATTCTCTACCATGCCTTTGGCGAGAGCGATGCGCTGGTCGCGGAGCAGGCCAAGGATTATAAAATAGCTATCCCACCCGTACATTTCGTTAAACTGGCCGCCGGGAACGACGTAAGGATGCTCGAGATAGAGGAGGCCTTCATTCTGGATTTTGGCGAGATTGACCTCTTCGGGGGTGGTGATGAGTTGCGGGAGTCGGCGCACGTCCATGCGGTAGCGCTTTTGTAAGTCGACGATGACTGGTGGCTCCGGCATTTCCGTGGGCAGGTACAAGATGGGTTCTTCATCGGTTTTGGGGTCGCGGTAGGATTCCCATCTGGTCAAGGTGCGCGTAAGCGAGTCCCAGCTTTTAGTGATGAATTGGCGGGTCGGGGTGAAGTCGGTCGCGGTCATTTGTCGAGCTGGAGTGGTCACGGTGTCGTGACGCTTTGATGCCGCTCAATGATACATGGGAGTGGCAAATCAAACTTGGTGGCGGACTTAAGAATAAATTTTTGTTCACCACTCGCAAAAAGCAAAAATTTACACGGAAGGGTCCGAGTAGAACCGATGCGCGTCAGATTGGCGAGTCCGGGCTACGTCAGACGCAACCTAGGAGGCGTAGAATCAACAAAACCAACACGACAAACGGGAGGCCCCCGCTGGGAAATAGCCCGCAATTGCGGCTGTAATTCCGATTGGGACGCGCCGCCGATAGCCACAAGCAACAAAACGCCTATAAGCCTAATAAGATTGTGATTATTTTAAAGCTCGCGATGTATGCGATGTAGAAGGTAGTCGCCGAGATGGTCCACATGGAGATGTGGTCTCGCTAGTCTGGGGAAAAAAGGACTTGTTTGGCGGGTCCAAATCGGGCGACCCTATGTCACGTCTTGGAGTGGCCCCCTCGTATTTTGCTACGACGGCTTGAAAATACAGGGATGACGGTATTCGTATCCTAGATGCCTGACAGTAACGTCGTGGGAGGAGGAGTATGAATCTACGCATCTTAGTGGCAGATGATCACGACATCATGCGCAGAGGTCTCAAGGCGCTGTTAACGGCCAAGGCGGGCTGGGAAGTGTGTGCGGAAGCGAAAACTGGCCGCGAAGCAGTATCGCTGTCAGAACAACATAAACCCGACGTGGTGGTCATGGATGTCAGCATGCCCGATTTGAATGGATTGGAGGCCGCGCGTCGCATTCGCAAGGCTCTCCCCAGAACTGAGATCGTGATTTTGACGCTGCACTTCTCAGATCAGCTAGTCCACGATATCGTCGAAACCGGAGCGCGGGCGTACATTATGAAATCGGACGCAGACCGGGATTTGGTGGCGGCCGTGGATGCCGTCTCGAACAGGCGGTCATTTTTTACGCCACGAGCTGCAGAGATGCTTCTGAACGGATTCCGCAAGCAGACCACACCAAACGCGGCACCGACGGAGTATCGGAGCAGGCTGACATCGCGAGAGCGCGAGATCACTCAATTGCTCGCGGAGGGCAAGAGCAGCAAAGAAGTGGCCGTGGCGCTGAATATCAGCGTGAAGACGGCGGAGACCCACCGTGCAAACATCATGCGCAAACTAGAGCTGCACTCGGTCAGCGAGCTAGTTCGCTACGCGGTGAAGAACCAGATCATCGAAGCTTAGTTCGCTGCACGAGAATGGGAAGGTAGCTATTTGTTGCGATCACCTAGCATGAGCTCTCCTAGCCAGCAAGGAAGTTTCCGGCCCCCTCCTCGAGTGGAAATACCAGAGGGCGGCCATGCCTAAAATATTCATCGTCGACGATCACGCGTTCATCCGCCGAGGTGTCCAGGGAATTTTGAAGGCTTCGCCGGAATGGGAGTTGTGCGGAGAAGCGGACAACGGCACGGATGCCGTCAGGCAAGTAAGAGAGTTAAAGCCGGACGCCGTAGTGATGGACGTATCGATGCCAGGCCTAAACGGTCTGGAAGCTACGCAAGCGATTCGCAAGGACGATAAAAAAGTAAAGATAGTGCTTTTGACCCTGCACGAGTCCTCTGAGTTGGTGCGCAACGCGTTTCAGGCGGGAGTCAATGGATATTTGCTAAAGACCGATGCGGAGCAGGAGTTGGTGCTGGCGTTGCAGGTGGTGCTGGATCACGGTAAATATGTCAGCCCGCGCATAGATGCTACGGTGGCGAAAGCGGTGGGTGCGTCGTCGGCCCAGATAAATGGCAAAGGCCCGGGAGGGCAGAGCGCGATCGACGGGCGAACAAGCTCCGGTCGTCGTTAGGCGTAAACATCGGAACTGACCATAAGCGGGGGAGGGGTGCATGAAAGACACGGGTACAGTATTATTGGGGTTTTTAATCGGCGTGGCGGTCGGGGCGGGTGCGGCTTTATTGTTGGCTCCGCAGTCTGGTGAGGATACGCGGGAGTGGATCAGCGATACGGTGGAAGATGAAGCCTACCGGTTGCGGCGGAAAGCCAAGCGTTCGCTCGATCAAGTGCAAGAGACCCTGGAAAAAGGCGAACAAACCCTAGCCAAAGTATTGAAAACTGGGAAGAGCGCTCTGGACACTCTGTCGGCGAAACTGGACTAAGCACCTGCTTTGAATTGCTTTGCCGTTGCGAAGGGAAAGCGCCAGCCTCCAAAGGAGGCTAGGGCGGAGAGGAAGATCATGACGAAGGGTCAAGCGTCCGAGGGCAGCCAGGAAAAGATCACCAGGGAAGGCTTGATTGCTAATTTGAACGAGGATCTGGCGCGCGAGTTCCAGGCGATTATCGCTTATGTGGTGTATTCGCAGACGTTGAAAGGCGCCGAGTACATGAATATTGCCGGCGAGCTGGAGAAGCATGCCGGCGAAGAATTGCAGCACGCGATCAAGATCGCCAATCAGATCGATTATCTGGGCGGAGAGCCGACGGTTACGCCCAAGTCGGTTAAGCAGACCGAAGATAACAAAGGGATGTTGCGCGCGGACTTGAACAACGAGAACGAGACGGTGCGGAACTATCGAGCTCGCGTGCGGCAATGCGATGAATTGGGCGAGTTCGCCATGGCGGAAGTGATCCGGGAGATATTAGTTGAAGAGCAGGATCACCAGATCGCTCTAGCCACCGCTCTGGGGATCGATGTGCCGAATACCAGCGAAACCGAGAAGTGAGTTTACAGCTGATGGAATCGGAGCACGAATGGGTGACGCATTCCTGCTTTTTTCCGCCGCAATAATAAGCCCCGCACAAAATTGTTAGCGACGGCTACTCCACCGGGCGTTCCCCAGGATTTTTTTGTTGGATCTTAGTCGAGGGCGGCCACACTAGCTCGCGCCACGATTCCCGAACATCACGGTCACACCCCGCCGGATGATATGCCAGCCGAATTGCAGCGGAGCGTCAGAAGGCTGCGGCGACCGTCGAGCGCGATTCTTCGGAGAGCGCGAGCAATTGGTTGCGCATGCGGACGCGAGCCCGGAAGATGCGGGACTTCACCGTTTCCACGGTGATTCCCATAGCTCCGGCCAGTTCGCGGTTCGTCCAGCCCTCGGCCTTGTGAAGGATGAATGTATCGCGCAAAGAAGGGTGGAGACCGTAGAAGGCTTTGGCGGTCAGTTCTTTGGCGATGTACGCCCGTTCTGGATTGGGGCGGCAATCTTCGATTTCTGGGGTCATCGGCTCGTCGCTCTCCGGCCGAATAATTTCTGCGCTCTTGGCGGTGCGGTCAGATTGCGTTTTGCGCAGTTTCATCAATGCTTCATTGATGGCGATGCGTACGAGCCAGGTGGAGAAACGCGAATTCCCTTCGAACTGACGAATGTTATTAAAGGCCTTGCACAGGACATTTTGCACGTTGTCTTCGGCGTCTTCGTGGTTCTTAAGCATGCGGAGCGAAACGCCATAGATCTGCTGCGAGTGGCGGCGAACTAGTTCGGAGAATGCATCGTTATTGCCGGAGCGGGCCCTAGAGACTAAGGCGGTTTCTTCGTTCTGCGGGTACGGTTTTTCCATGGCGCTGCTCTCCTCAATATAAGTCAGATCTTATGGCCAACGAACCCGCGGAACCTGCTCGGTGTTCAACACGAATCCGGACGCAGATTCGGAATTTCGAGCGCATTCTCCCGTCGAGAACGTACGTCGAAGGTAAGCGGTGAGTGTGCTGCGAACAATACATGGGAGTGTGTAGAGAGGCGACGCGAATTTCTTAGAAATGGGGGCCGACAAAGTTCAATTTTCGGTGTCAGGAATGAAGTTGTGCTATCGCGTTTAGGAAAGATTTACTCGGATGACTCCGAAAATTGCGCGGTTGTAGAGTGCGCTAAACGGCTAAGTTCCTTAGATGCAATGGGAAATGCTTGGTCCATAAACTGCACGCGTCGATGTATTCCAGAAGTCAGTCTGTGCCAGAGAAGGTAGAAATGAGCAATCGCAAGTCGGGTGCTAGATTAGTCCTAATCCTCGGGGTACTGGCTATTATCGTGGCCACAAGATTTGGTTCTGCCGCAGCGGTGGCGGCCTTTACGCGGTATTTCTGTAGCGCATCGGTTGGGGTGTTCGCGTTGGCGTCTACTTGGGGCTTGGCGGCGCGACTGCGCGCCTAGCCATCGTCCCTCCGCCATGCGGCCAGGCCCGAGCGTTCGATGCCTGGCGTGTCAGGTCTTGCCGGTATTGTCCCTTACCATCATTTATGATTTATTCCGGGGTTGAGCAACTTTGGGCTGCGTGCGTATGTGTTCGAGCGCGTAGGTGATGTCACCATTGGCGTGTACAATGCTTTCGTGTCGCTGATCTCCATCTGACGCTTACCTCATCGTGGCCGTGACCCCCGAATCTGACCAAAGCGCTTTCCAGAATGCCTGGGGAAAGCGCTTGCAAGCGCTCAGGAACGTCCCTCCAGTATTGAAAATTATCTGGGAGTCGAGTCCTGCGGTTTGCGGGGCGGAGTTGGCGCTGCGGGCGATAGTGGCCATGGTGCCACTGGGGCTGCTGGCCGTGACGCGGCTGATTATCGACGCGGTGGTTTCCCACGTGGCGCATGGCAACCCGCTACGACACGATTTTTGGTGGCTGGTGGCGGCCGAATTCGCTCTGGCGTCGCTGACCACCGTCCTGAATCGTATCGTGGACTTCTGCGACACGCTTCTTGCGGATAAATTCGCCCGGCATATCAGCATTCGCATCATGGAGCATGCCTCGCGGCTGGACTTATTTTGTTACGAAGATCCCAGCTTTCAGGACAAGCTGGAGCGTGCGCGCGTGCAAGCTACCGATCGCCTGGGCATGATGCGCCAGATGGGAATGCTTCTGCAGCAGATCATTACCACGGCCACACTGGCCGCCAGTATTCTGTTTTTTTCGCCGTGGCTGTTATTGCTGCTGATTGTGTGCGTGGTGCCGGCATTCCTGGGCGAGAGCCATTTTGCGTTCTTGGGATACGCGCTGGCGTTTCGGTTGACCCCCGTGAAGCGGCAAATCGATTATTTGCGGTTTCTTGGCGCAAGCAAGGATAGCGCCAAGGAGCTAAAACTATTTGGTTTAAATCGCTATTTGACCGACCGCTTTACCAAGTTGTCCGATGATGTGTATCTGGAAAACGTTGCGCTCGCGAAGCGGCGGCTAGGGGCCACAGCCGTGCTCTCTCTGGTGACCACCATGGGTTACTACAGCGCCTATGTCTACGTGATTTTTGAAACCGTGCAGGGGCGGATGACCGTCGGTACGCTGACGTTCTTGACCGGAGCAATTGCCGGCGCCAGTTCGAATTTGCAGATGATTTTTTCAACGTTCTCAAGTATCGCGGATCAATCTTTATTCCTTACGGATTTGCTGGAATTTTTTGCGCTGCGGCCGCTGGTTGTTTCCAAGCCAAAGGCGTTGCGGACGCCACGCCCAATTCAGCAGGGAATCGAATTTCGCGACGTGTCGTTCTCTTATCCTGGCAGCCAGCGGCTGATCTTGAAGTATTTGAATTTACGAGTCGCGCCGGGCGAACGCATCGCATTGATCGGCGAGAATGGCGAAGGCAAGACCACCCTCGTAAAACTGATAACCCGGCTATACGATCCGACCGCGGGACAGGTGTTGCTGGATGGCGTCGACCTGCGGGAGTACGATCTGGAAGATTACTCCAGCCAGATTGCCGTGATCTTTCAGGATTTCATGCGCTACGACATGACCGCTTCGGAAAATATCGCCATGGGTCAAATTTCCGAGCGCCAGAACCTCGCACGCATAGAAGAGGCAGCGAAGAAAAGCTTGGCGGAATCTGTGGTGGCCAAGCTCCCGTCCGGTTACGACCAGATGCTTGGGCGCCGATTTGAGACTGGCGTGGATCTGAGCGGCGGCGAATGGCAGCGCGTGGCGTTGGCGCGCGCCTATTTGCGTGACGCGCAGTTACTGGTTCTGGACGAGCCGACGGCGGCGCTGGATGCGAAATCGGAGCACGAAGTGTTCGAACGCTTCGCCGAATTAACCAGGGGCAAAATGGCGCTGCTAATTTCGCATCGGTTCTCCACGGTCAAAATGGCGGATCGCATCGTGGTCCTGGAGAACGGGCAGATCGCGGAAGAAGGCCGCCACGAGCAGTTGCTGGCAAAAGGCGGGCGCTACGCGGCGATGTTTGAGATGCAGGCGGCAAGCTACCGGTAATCAACGGAGTTTCGAGAAGTACGCGACATTTATGAGTGACGAAGATTTGATCGAGGTTGCGCGGCTTGCGGAAAGCAATCCCGAGCCGCATTCGGTGAGCGAGCAGACGGGCTCCGACAGGCGGCCATCGCAAGATATGCCGTCGCGGTTGCGCGAGGATGCGCGGGCCTGCTCGAAAGAATGGACCATTGCGGGGAGAGTGATCCGCAGCGCGCCTTTGGAAGCCAAGCTTGAGCGTGCCACGGCGGACATTCTCGACGCGGGGCAAAAAGCGGCAGCCGCGCACGAGCGCTCGGAGAATGCCAGCGAGGACGGGCGTAGTTTCGCCAATAACTTGCGGTTGTTGCGCCAGGCTTCGCTGCAGGTGCGGCCGGCGCTGCGCTTTGAGATGTCCATCCCGCAGTTGAGCAACTTGCGGCAGGCCGGGACGGACTATCCGCGTCCTTACGTGGCCGCACGCGCGTATCTGTCCGCAGTTGATTATCTCTTTGAGGAAGGTGTATTTACCGAGTACATGCGCGCGTTTCAAGAGGCCGGCGCATTTGAGATGCAGGAGATCTGGGCGCTGAAGCCCATGATGCAACTGGCATCCCTGGAGTGCGTCGCGGCGAAATTAAAATTCATCGGCAAACCGGCGGAGAACGCGAACGACAATGGTTCGCAGCCGGACGCGACTGCGGCAATTCCGCTGGCGAATCTGATCAAGAGCTTTCATCGCTTAAGCCACACCACATTGCAGGACGCTTTCAGCGCGTTGAGCAAAACCGAAGCTATCCTATGTGAAGATCCAATCGGCGCCTATGTGCGCATGGATCTGGAGACCTGCGATCTATACCGCTCGGCAATTCAGGAACTGGTGATGGCGTCGTCTGTGGACGAATTCGAAATCGCGCGCTTGGCCGTAGAGCTTTCTCAGCAGGCGCTAACACAAAATCATCCCAACGAGCGTGACCGGGAGCGCCGGGGGCACGTGGGCTTCTATCTGCTGGGCCGCGGCCGAAGACTGGTGAAGCAGCGCATTCGGTATCGCGCGCATGGAACCAAAGCGATCACGGAGACTTTCCGCGAAGCTCCGGATGTATTTTACTTTCTCACCCTGGAATTACTGCTGTTCGTGATGATGTTTTTCGTCGTCACTGGGGTGCGTGGCGCCGTGCCGGTGATTGCCGCGGCGCTCTTGCTGATACTTCCGGCGAGCGAATCAGCGGTCGAAGTGATGAACCAGGTGGTGACGTTCCTGATTCCGGCACGCGCTCTCCCACGGCTGGATTTCTCCAAAGGCCTGCCTGCGGATTGTTTGACCATCGTGGCGGTGCCCACACTTTTGATTAACGAAGCGCAAATCAAGGATTTGGTGCGCAGTTTGGAGATTCGCTACGTCGGCAATCGCGATCCACAAATCTATTTCGCATTGCTCACCGATCCGCCAGACTCGGAACAGCGCTTTGACGAACGCGATCAACTCGTGTCGCTTTGTTCGGGCCTGATCGAAGCATTGAATCGGACGTACGGCCGCGAAGGCCGTGGACCATTCCTGCATTTCCATCGCCACCGGGTCTTCAACGAAACGGAAAACAAATGGATGGGTTGGGAGCGAAAACGCGGGAAATTACTGGACTTTAATGATTTTCTGCGCGGGCAGTATGACCGCTTTCCGGTGAAAGTGGGCGACCTGTCAATTTTGCCTCGCGTACGCTACGTGATCACTTTGGATTCCGACACCCAGCTGCCCCGCGAGTCTGCCTACCGCTTGGTTGCCACGTTAGCGCATCCTCTGAATCGAGCGTCCGTTAATCCGGCCACGAATACCGTGGACGAAGGCTATGGCGTGTTGCAGCCGCGCGTGGGCATCAGCGTACAGTCGGCAAATCGCTCGAGACTCGCGTACATTTATTCCGGGCAAACCGGCTTGGATATTTACGCTCGCGCGGTTTCTGATGTTTACCAGGATTTATTTGGCGAAGGAATTTTTACCGGCAAAGGTATTTACGAGGTGGATGTCTTCCGGCAAGTCTTATCGGGGCGATTTCCGTCCAACGCCATTCTTAGCCACGATTTGATCGAGGGGGCTTATGCGCGTGCTGGATTGGTTTCCGATGTGGAAATCATCGACGACTATCCGTCGCATTTCAGCGCGCACAGCCGCCGCAAGCATCGTTGGATTCGCGGTGATTGGCAGATCCTGCGATGGTTGCTGCCCAGGGTGCGCGACGCCCAGGGCCGATTGGTCCAAAATCCCCTGGACGTCGTTTCTCGCTGGAAGATTCTGGATAACCTGCGGCGCAGTGTGATCGAATCGGCGACCTTCGTCCTGTTGCTGGCCGCGTGGTTTTATCTGCCAGGTTCGCCGGGGAACTGGACGGCCGCCACTGTCGCACTGATGCTGATTCCCAGCTACGTACAACTGGTCTTGTCGTTGTCAAGATTATGGCGCTCCGAGGATCGTACCGGATTGCTGCGACAGAGTTTTAGCGATTTTACTTCCGGTCAGATCACCGTTTTGATTACTCTCACGTTTCTGGCGCATCAGACCTTGACGACACTCGATGCCATCTTCCGCACCGTTTTTCGCCTGACCGTCAGCAAACGTCATCTTTTGGAATGGGAAACCGCGGCGCAGTCTGAAATGGACGCGAAACAACGCACCCCAGTCGACGTCTATCTTGACTGGACCCCCGTCGTCGGCGGGATTCTGGCCTTGGTGATATGTTTTTTTCGGCCTGCCGCGCTGTTGGCATCCTTACCCATTCTGACGCTCTGGATCCTCTCGAAGCCGGCCGCATCCTGGCTCGATCGTCCCCTGCACGGCATGCGCAATGATATTGGTCCATCAGAGGAAGAATTCCTGCGGCTCGCCGCGCTACGCACCTGGCGGTACTTCCGTGAAATGTTCCGGCCAGAAAGTAATTGGCTGATCCCTGACAACGTCTACGAAGAGCCATTTAGCGTGGCGCATCGCCTCTCGCCCACAAACCTCGGATTGCAATTGAATGCGCAGTTCGCAGCGTACGATCTCGGGTTTATCGACGCTTACTCTTATTCCGAATGGACAGAAAAAACCTTGGCCAGTGCCAGGAGGCTCCCGCGCTTTCGCGGCCATTTTCTGAACTGGTTCGATACCATGTCATTGACCGCTCTGCCGCCGCGGTTTGTCTCCAGCGTGGACAGTGGCAATCTGGCGTGTTCATTGTGGTGCCTGAAACATGGAAGCTTGGCGATTGCAAAACAGCCTATTTTTCGTCGAGAGTTATTGCGTGCTGTCCAAGAGCACCTGGATCTTGCTGTGGAGGAATGCAAACGCTGTGGCGCAAGCCTCTCGGTCACGCAAGCGTGCGAACGGTTGCGCGCGGAGTGTGTGCGTCTCGGTGCGAGTGTCTCGTCCTGGATTGGTGCGCTCGTGGCTCTGCAGGAGTCGGTGCAAGTCGTCGTCTCGGCAATTCCCTCGGATTCGGCAGATGCCTCTTACGCCTCGCCTCGCTGGTGGCTGCTCGAGTATCAATCGCGCCTTGGCGCCATTCAACGCTTAGTGGAAACGCTGACGCCTTGGATGCTTCCGCGATATGCTGCGGTGCGGCAACAGGTGGGCGAGATGCTTCACGGGGACGTGACGGCGGGTCTTACGCTTGAAGAATTGCCTGGCTTTGCGGGAAAGTTGCAAAAAAAACTCGGCGACTATTCCTTTTGGACCGCTGAACATAGTGCCTTGCAAGAGTTGAGCGATCGCCTGCCGGAGTGCGCCATCCATGCGCGTGAGCTGACCGAACGCCTGAGCAAAGTGGCGGAAGAGGCCGACCTGCTGGTCCACGAGATGGATTTTCGCTTCTTGTACAACCGCGGACGGAAAATGTTATCTGTGGGATACGATGTCGAGCACAATGAGTTGGCCGAAAGTTGCTACGACCTGCTGGCCTCGGAAGCGCGAAGCGCGGTTTTCGTCGCCATCGCCAAGGGGGATATCCCGCAGAACAGCTGGTTTCAACTGGGCCGCGTGCAAGCCAAGTATGCGGGCCGCAACGTGCTGCTGTCTTGGACCGGCACTATGTTCGAATATTTGATGCCCATGCTGTGGATGCGCGCTTACCCGGAGACTCTGCTGGAAAATAGCATGGGGGGCGCCGTGGCCGCTCAGCGCCGCGCCGTCGATAACCTGAAAATTCCCTGGGGTATCTCCGAAGGCGCGTGCCGGGCCAGGAACGACGCTGGGCATTTCGAATATCACGCGTTCGGTGTGCGAAACTTGGCCTTGAAGCCGGACATGATCAGGCGCTTGGTGATCACTCCCTACGCGGCTTTTCTCGCGCTGAACGTCGACCCTGCAAACTCCGTACGCAATTTGCGCGACATGCACGCCAAGAAATGGGTTGGACCGCTGGGATTTTATGAGTCCGCGGACTATGGCTGCCCGCGGCGCGGCGAAAAGCCTGGCGCGGAATTGGTGCGCAGTTGGATGGCGCATCATCAGGGCATGAGTTTATTGTCGGTGGCGAATTTATTATCGAATTCCGTGTTTCAGCGGCTATTTCATAGCGAGGTGATGGTCGCCTCCACTGAGAGGATTTTGCATGAACGAAAACCGTCGGCGACGAACTGTGAACCCGCCGGCGCCGGCGATGAGTGGGCGTCGTGAAGCGCGACGTCGCCAGGTGCCACAATTGATGACGCGGCTGACCGTGCTGATGACACGTCTCTACTACGTGCGCCTCGCGAGGTCGGGCGTAGTGCTCGCCTTGGCCGCGCTGTCGGTGTTGGCCGCCCTCCCTGCGGCGAACGCGCAATCGGACGCGAAAAGCTCTGCCGCCGGCCACGCTGGGGCCGCAATCGTGGTAGACCTCAATGCCAGTTCACACCCTTTTCCGCATTTTTGGGAACAAATGTATGGCTCCGGTCGCGCCGTCCTTTCTCTTCGCGAGAGTTACCGCGATGATCTTCGCGATGTAAAACGCGTGACCGGCTTTCAATACATACGCTTTCACGGCATTTTCCTCGACGAAGTCGGCTTGTACGACGAAGACAAAGATGGAAAGCCCGTCTATAACTTTTCCTACGTCGACCAGATCTACGATGGCTTGTTAAAGAATCACGTCCGACCGTTTGTCGAACTCAGTTTCATGCCGAATAAGCTGACTTCGGATCCAAAAGCCATTCAGGCCTTTTGGTACAAGCCCAACGTCGGCCCGCCGAAGGATTGGGACAAGTGGGGACAACTGGTGGAGGCCTTCGTGCGCCACCTCGTGCAGCGCTACGGCGAAGATGAGGTTGCCGCTTGGTATTTCGAAGTTTGGAACGAGCCGAATCTCGATTTTTGGGCCGGAGAACCGCGCCAGAGCACTTACTACCAACTTTACGATCAGGCCGCGGGCGCCATCAAACGCGTGAGCGCGCGACTGCGTGTCGGCGGTCCGGCTACCGCCCAGGCGGCTTGGGCAGACAGTTTTCTCGCTCACTGTAAGGCCAACAATATCCCCGTGGACTTCGTCTCCACGCACGTTTACGGCAACGACAGAGCGGAAGACGTTTTTGGCACGCACGAAGTCATTCCGCGCAACCAGATGGTTTGCCGCGCGGTAAATAAGGTCCACCAGCAGATTCTCGCTTCACCGTATCCGCAAATGCCTCTCATCTGGAGCGAATTTAACGCCGACTACAGTAATCAGACGCAAGTCACGGACAGCGCTTATATAGGCCCGTGGATGGCGGACACCATTCGCCAGTGCGACGGCCTGACGCAGATGATGAGCTATTGGGATTTCTCGGACGTTTTTGAAGAGCAGGGGGTCGTGAAGCGGCCATTTTACGGTGGGTTTGGCTTGCTGGCGGAAAACGATCTTCCCAAGCCGTCGTTCAATGATTTCGCCTTGCTGCACAAACTCGGCGATGTCCGCTTGGACCTCGATAGCGAATCCGCACTCGTCACGAAGCGCACGGATGGCGCCATCGTAGTGGCAGTATGGGGCAAAATTGTTCCGCCCGAAGAGCAGCCGAGCGGCGACGATGTTGTTCGCCTCGAATTCAAAGGATTGGCTTTCAAACATTCCGCGCGCGTCACCGTCGTTGACGACGACCACGGTTCGCCACTGCCGCTTTATAAAAAAATGGGCAGTCCGCAATTTCTAACCCGCTCGCAAATCGAAGAGTTGCGCGCCGCGGCCTCATTACCCGCCGCCAAGACCATGCCGCTGCAGGGAAGCACACTGACGCTCCGTTTGCCGAGCCACGCGCTGGCCCTCGTGGAAATCGACCGCTAGTTTCATAAAGTCCGCGCATATCCTACCCTCAGGAATGCGCTAACCTCCGGGCCAATAGGGGAACGGTGCAGCCGGCGCCGCTTGCGCCACAGTTCCTTCATTTTGAAAGCCGGCCACGTTCATGCCGCGCTGCACTTCACCATTCTTCATGAATTGCTCCCACACGAATCCACTGCGCACATTTTCCGCCATCAGCAACGTGATACCTACATCGATACCCAGAACATCCGGGTCATACCAGTTGGTCAGCGGATTGAAAGCGTCCACGAATCCATACTTACGCCAGCCTTTCTCGCCGAATTTTTCGCGCACCGTTCGCAGCACTCGTATCGTTTCCTGCGGCAGAAATGGCAACGAGCCTCCCGCCGCGCAGGGGACCACGCTGCCGTCCACGTGGCCCATCGGCGGCGGCCCGCCCCACACCTCGTACCCATGCGGCGAATCCGACGCCGTGATGCCCCACAAATCATCGCTGTAATCCGGGAATTGCCGCGCCAGGCTCAGGCACCACTCCTTGTGCACCCGCGTCGCGAGAATCGAATTCGTAAAATAATCCGCGAACTTATCCCGCTTTCCGCGAAAGTCAAACCACGCGTGCGAATACTGATGCGCGAAGAGCGGGGCATATGCGCCGATGTACCGCACGCCGTAAAAATCGAACATCGGGCGTCCCCACGCGTCCCACGCTTCGCGCGGCAAAGGATGCGTTGGCGACCCCATTCCGAGCAGATACAGCATCATCAGCTCGCTATAGGTGTCCCACGACGAGCCGAGAAATTGATGTTCCGGTGTCCACCCTTGCGACGCGAGTTGCTGCCCGTGCAGCAGCCACGCGAAGTCTGCGCGTTCGTAAAGTTTGCTGGCTAGATCGCTGATTTCATCGTCCGCGAAATACGCTTTGCAAGTGAGCGCGCCGCACAAGAAAATGGCTGTATCGATGGACGATACCTCCGAAGCCAGCACGCGTTGGCCCGTGCGCATATTCAGGAAGTGATAGAAAAAGCCCTCTTGATGCGGGATCTTATGTAGCGCGAACGTCAGTGTCGTCCGCACCTGGTCGCGAATTTTTCCCGTCTCGGACCACCCGCGCTTGTCCGCGATGCACAGTGCGGTCAGGCAGAATCCGGTTGCCGCGATGCTGGCGACGTCCCGCGAATCGTTACCCTCTGCAAGACTGCGATCTTTGGTCAGCCCGGTGTCCGGATACGACTGTTCAAAAAAAAATTGTGCCGAAGCTTTTGAGATCTCGTCCAGCAGCGCGTCGTCGCTCGGGGAAAGTGGCCGCGATACTCCCTGTGAAGCAACAGGATTAATTTCCGGAGCAACCGCTGGCTGTGGCGCCGCGGGCTCTTGCCACCCTCGGAGCAGCGTCGGCGCCAGGGTCAACGCGCCACCGCAACCGGCGGCACGCGCTAGGAATCGGCGTCGACTGTAAACAGGCAAGCAAGTCCTGGAATTTTGGCGTCGCGCCATGTCTAAAATATTTTACCGCACCGGCGTTGCAGCAGGTCTATAAAGCACGCAGCGGACGCTAAATTTTCACAATACGATCTTGCTCGCAAGTGATCGGGGAGCAAATCATCGCTAGTGCGTTTTTCCCACGTCGTGAAGTTTGCGGCGAACTGCTCCTCGCAAATGTACGGAATATTTATGCTACAGGTCCGGCAATTGCCGTCTCCACGGATTACTGTATTCCCGCGACCGATACCGCCATGCTCTTCTTGCGGTGCAACCAACCGTGCAGGCTATCCCGGCTGCGCGTTTCGAAATGGAACGCGGGCTTGGCACGTCGATAGCATCTCATTATCCGTTTTTAATTACCCTAAGGAGGCGTCATGAACTGGGATCAGATCGAAGGCAAGTGGAAGCAGTCAGCAGGCGCAGTGAAAGAAAAGTGGGGCAAGCTGACGGACGACGATTTGACGGTCATCGCCGGCAAGAAGGACCAGCTGGTCGGGAAGATCCAGGAGCGTTACGGCATCGCCAAGGAATCCGCCCAGAAACAGGTGGACGAATTTACCGGCTCCTATGATGTCAACAACCCGCGCTACAATCGCGATACGCGCGAAGCGGAAGTCCAGGCTGATGCCGCGTCGCGCGACAAGGCGCGCACCGCCGGCAAGCACTAACCAGCGTAGTCGCTCTCGCGAGCGACACAACAGCCGCCAAGACGCGAAGAGGCTCGAACTCCGAGCCTCTTTTTTTTGAGAAACCGCTACAATAAATGGCCGCTCGCTCCGGCCGTCCGCTAGCGTAGACCCGGCCATCGCGTTCTCAGCTTTGTTTACGCGGTTTGTACCGTTTTAGCGTTCGCGCGGCGTCCAACGCTTACCGGCAGCACCGGTCGAGGAGAGGCCTAGGCCGTGCGACCCCGTCTTGCTGACGATGTTGCTAGAGAAGCCTCAAGCGAGGGCTGCACAGGAGGTCTGGAACGATGCCAAGCGTTTTCACCGCGGGCCTTCATGCGCAAATCTTTGTTTTAGCTGTTGCATTTCTTCTCGCACCGGCGAGCCCGCGAAATCTTCTGGCAGCGCCAGCTCCGCAGCAAACTCCGGCGCCCGCAGCCGCCGGCACCCGCGCCGTCGGCACGATCAAGTCCGTCGTCGATACCACTGTGACCCTGGCAACAGACTCCGGTGCGGAACTCAAAATTGTCCTCCAGCCCGACACCAAGATTCTTCGTGTCGCCCCCGGCCAGCAAGACATCAAGCAAGCGACTCCTATCGCCGCAAGTGACTTGCAAACTGGTGACCGCATCCTCGTTCGCGGAAAAACTGCCGATGACGCCAAAACGCTCCTAGCTATTTCCGTAATCGCCATGGCCAAAACGGACGTTGCCGCCAAGCAAGCCAAAGACCGCGAAGAATGGCAGCGCCATGGCCTCGGCGGAATCGTCAACGCCATCGACCCTGCGGCCAATACCATCACCATCGGCGTCACCGTTATGGGCGAAAAGAAAAATGTACTGATAAAGCTCTCGCCCAACACCATCTTGCGCCGCTACGCCTCCGATTCCGTCAAATTCGGTGAAGCCAAGCCCGCGACTCTCGATAAAGTCCGCGTCGGCGATCAACTGCGCACCCGCGGCGCGCGCTCTCCCGATGGCGCCGAATTAACCGCCGACGAGGTTGTTTCCGGCACATTCCGCAATATCTCCGGAACAATTTCCGCCATCGATGTCAGCGTGGGAACGCTAGTGGTGAAGGATCTGGCCACCAAAACAGCCGTGACCGTCAAAGTCACCACCGACTCGCAATTGCGCAAACTCACCCCTCCCGTGGCGCAGCGTATTGCCGCACGCATGAAAGGCGAAAGCCCCGCCGGAGCACCCGGCGCCGCGAATACCAATGCACCCGCGAATGCGCCTGCCGCTGCTAACGCGGCCCAGTCCGGCACGCCGGCGCCTAGCATGGGCCAGCAAGGTGCTGGGTCCTATGGCGGGCAGGGCGGTGGACCGGGCGGAGGTCCCAGTGGGGGGCAGGGGGGCGATTTGCAGCAAATACTAGCCCGCATGCCTGCATCTAATCTGAGCGATTTGCAAAAGGGCGATGCGGTCATGATCGTTACCACGGAAGGCGCCGAGGGCGGAGCGGTAACCGCCATCACGCTGTTGGCGGGCGTCGAACCGATTCTCGAGGCTTCTCCGGCCGGCGGCCAATCGTCGCTCCTCTCCGCCTGGAGTCTGGGTGGGGCCCCTGGGGGAGACGCTGGCGCGCCGTAGTTTTAGCGTTCCGCCCCGCCCTGGGGCCCGCACGAACGAAAATTCATTTCAGGAGCGGTGATGAAAGTCCGGCCATTCCGAGCGTTTCTATTAATCGTCGTGTACCTGTCGCTGACTTTCGGGCTGCCGCGCAACGCCGCGGCGCAAGCGGCCACCGGCGGACTGCGGGGCCAAGTTACCGATCCATCTGGTGCTACGGTGGCAGGCGCAACCATCTTGCTCACGACTCCCGCGGGCGCCTCCCTCGACACCACCACCGGCAAAGACGGCACCTACCAATTCAAGAATCTCGCTCCCGGAAAATACACCGTAAAGGCTGTGGCCCAGGGCTTCAGCCTCTTCACGCAAGAAAATGTTGTGATCAGCGCCGGACAAATCCAAACAGTGAACGCCGCACTGACCATCCAAACGGAAGAACAAAAGATCATCGTCAATGACTCCAACACCACCGTCGATGTAAATCCCGCCAACAACGCTGGCATGATCGTCCTCAAAGACAAAGACCTCGAAGCTCTCTCCGACGATCCCGACGAATTTCAGTCCGAGCTGCAAGCCCTCGCTGGCCCTTCCGCCGGACCAAACGGCGGCCAGATCTACATCGATGGTTTCACCGCTGGTCAGCTTCCGCCCAAGTCCTCCATCCGCGAGATTCGCATCAACCAAAACCCTTTTTCCGCTGAATACGACAAGCTCGGCTACGGCCGCATCGAAATTTTCACCAAGCCCGGCACCGATGCCTGGCACGGCCAAGTGCAAGTCCAGGGAACCTCCTCCGATTTCAACTCCAAAGATCCATTTCTCGGCGATGCTTCGCAGCCTGGTTACGAATCCACTTTCTACAACGCCAGCATCGGCGGCCCGCTCAGCAAGGCGGCCTCTTTCTTTTTCAGCATCGATCGCCGCAATCAGAACAATTTGAACATCGTCAGCGCCATTGATCCTGCTGACCTCACCGGCGGAATCATTCCGGAAGCCGTCCCCTTCCCGCAAACGCGCACCAATCTCGGTCCTCGCTTCGATTTTCAACTCGGCCCCAGCAATACCCTCTCTGTTCGCTACCAGTATTATCGGGACAACGAACAGAACGAAGGCGTCGGGGGATTTGCTCTCGCTTCTCAGGCCTACAACGCCCTCAATACCGAGCACACCCTGCAAATCGTCGACTCCCAGATCCTCAGCCCCCGGGTCATCAACGAGACGCGTTTTCAGTACATTCACGAAGACACCGGCCAGACGATCGTCGATCCCGGAGCCCTCTTTAACACCGACAATCCTACGATCACCGTGCAAGGCGCCTTCGTCGCCGGTCCCAACAACCTCGGCAACGAACAGGACCAACAAAATCGCTACGAATTGCAAAACTACACATCCATGACCATCGGAAATCACTTGCTAAAATTTGGCGCTCGCCTCCGCGTAACGCGCGACGACAGCAGTCTGAACTCCAATTTCAATGGCCAATTCACCTTTGGCCCCACCGTCGGTCCCGGAGGCACGTCTCTAACCGGTCTTCAGGCTTATATGACCGCTCAGCAACTGCTCGCTGCGGGCGATACGCCTGCCCAGATCATCGCCGCTGGCGGCGGCCCCAGCCAATATCAGGTAATCACCGGCATGCCCCAGGTCGTAAATACCTACGCGGACATTGAACCGTATGTCCAGGACGACTGGAAATTTCGTCCCAACATCACCTTCAGTTTCGGTCTGCGTTACGAAACTCAGAACAATATCGACGATCGTCGCGACTTTGCTCCGCGTCTCGGCGCCGCCTGGGGTGTGGGTGCCAAAGGCAAGAAGCCGGCCATCGTCGTTCTGCGAGCGGGCTACGGTATTTTTTATGACCGCTTTACTCAGGACTTGGTCCTCCAGCAACAGAGATTGAACGGCTTAACGCAGAACCAGATCACCATTACCGATCCCACCTGTTTCCCAAATCTATTGAACGTTGCCAACCCCACCTATGGTCCGTCCACTTGTCTTACCGGAGGTGGTACCGAAATAGCCACGAACTATGCCACGAACCCCAACATCCGTGCGCCTTACACTATGCAGACCGGCTTAAGCGTTGAGCGCCAGCTCACCAAATTCGCCAATCTCGCCGTCACCTACCTCACCTCGCGCGGTGTCCATCAGCTCGTGACCACCAGCACCCCCGAGCCGGGGCAAGGTTTCGTCTACGAATACCAATCCGAGGGTATCTTTAAGCAGAACCAGCTCATCGTGAACAGCAGCGTGCGCATGGGAACGAAGCTGTCGCTCTTCGGTTATTACGTCGTCAATTCGGCGGACAGCGATACCGCTGGTCCAACCACTTTTGCTTCTAGCACCGACATCTCCGATGATTACGGCCGCGCTGCATTTGATATCCGTCAGCGTCTGTTTTTCGGAGGCACTGTCGGCCTGCCATACACTTTTCGGCTGAGCCCATTCGTCATCGCCAGCTCCGGCATCCCTTTTAACGTCACCACCGGTTTAGACAATAACGGCAACTCGATCTTTAACGACCGCCCGGGGTTTGGCGCCTGCGGCGCTCCAAACGTCGTTGACACGAAGTACGGCTGTTTCAATATCGACCCGGCGCCCGGCGAAGCCCGCGTTCCCGTTAACTACCTCACCAGCCCTGGCCGTTTCAGTTTCAACCTGCGCCTCAGCAAGTCCTTTGGCTTCGGCGCCAAAAAGGAAGGTCCGGCAAACACCGGCATGGGTGGGCCCACTGGTGGCACGTTCGGCCGTCCCGGCGGAGGCGGTGGTGGCGGGCGTGGCGGAGGCCCAGGTGGCGGTGGCTTCGGCCCAGGTAATCCTACAAATCGGAAATATGGCCTGACCTTCAGCGTCTCAGCACAAAATCTGTTCAACAACGTAAACGTAGGCACTCCAGTCGGGGTAGTCACCTCACCAATCTTCGGCGAGGCCAACACCCTCGCCGGCCGCCCATTCTCCACCACCACGGCCAACCGCCGCCTGGACCTCCAGGTCCTCTTCAGCTTCTAGGACCATCCTCTGAGCGCCCTCAATGTCCTCTACCTTTGGCTCGCTCATTCCCGCCCGAATCGAACCCCCAAACGAGACACTCGCCGCAGGAAAACACAACTAAATCCCTTAAAATCAGCAGCCTCGCATTTTTGCCTTGGCAGGTACTATAGTGAGGTAAGCGCTTGCACGGGCCCAGCATGCTCCGTCCCGTCTTGGCAATCATCAAAGCGTCGCGTGTTCCGTGGGCAGGTTACGAACATGACGAAACGAAAAAAGAAGGGCATCGACCCCGCAAAGGAAGCCCGCCGCAGGGCGCGCAAGTCCGGCCTGGCTCCGTCGGCAACACGGATAATCGTGGACAAGCGCAACCGTCCGCCCAAACATAAGAAAAAGGAGCTGGAGCCGGACCTCGATTAGGTTCGGGCAGTGCAGAACGAGAGGCTCGATAGTGGCGCAGCTTTATCCTGCGCCTCGAAGGAATGCTGCGCAACATCTTGCCTGGCTGAACGGTTTGAGATTGTTCCTCCGGGATTGCGATTCGTAGGCTCTGGCAGGATCCCGACCGGGACCTAGTTTTTCGAGCCTCACCCGGGCTTATAGTCCGGCACGCGCTCGTCAGCGAGAAAAAGTGCCGCCGGCGCTTGCTGGCGACGCGCCGCAAGTTCGTTGGCAATATTTTCGAGATCCGCCTTACCGAAACCCATGCTGGCAACGCGGATGGCGGCATCACTGTCGATCAGAAAAATGGTCGGCACGTTCGTCAAACCGTAGCCGTTGGAAACGGGATAACCAGTTTCGTCGAGCAACACGGGAAACGTCACTCCGTAGTCTTCGACGAAGCGTTTTGTGGCCCGGGCATCATCCTGCGAAACGCCCAGAAACGTAACGCCATCACCGCCATACCGCTTGTACAAGCGCTCGAGAAACGGAAACGTGAACTGGCACACGGGACAAGAAATCTTGAAGAAAGCAACCACTACCGGCCCGTGTTTCATGGCCGCGCTCAAGGAATATTGTTTTCCTTCGATCGATTTGAGAGAAAAGTTGGGAGCAACGCTTCCCGTAGCGAGATGGGTCATAGGTTCCGCAGCTCCAAGCAATCGCGCGAGTCGACGCAAAAGTGCCATACCGCGAGTCTACCGCAGGGAATCGATACTGTGGAAGGGCTCGCAGTAACGCAGTTCCTAGGCTCAGTGGACGGCGTCCGAACGACGGAAAACTCACGTCCTATAAATTCAACGTCAACGGACCGCACTTCGCGACGGAGCTGCTAGTGGATGGTCCTGGTCTTGCGCTGCATGTAGTCCATCAGCAGGTACTGGCCGAGTTTGTAAGGCGTGGTGAAGTACGCTTTGCCCTTGCACATTTCGGTGATCTTTTGCACGAAGTGCACCAGGCTGTAATCGCTGGCGAGCATGAAGGTGTTGATCATGATGCCGGCGCGTTTACATTTGTTGACCTCTTCCAATGTCTGACCGACGACGAAGGGATCCAGGCCGAAAGCGTTTTTGTAGATGCGGCCGTCTTCGAGCGTGAGCGCCGAAGGCTTGCCGTCGGTGATCATAACGATTTGGCGCATATCCTTTTTTTGGCGCAGCAAGATGCGTTGCGCCATGCGCAGGCCTTCGCGGGTGTTGGTGTAGAACGGGCCGACTTGCACGCGAGCAAGTTCGGCCAGGGGAACTTCTTCGGCGCTGTCGTGGAAGAGCACGAGATTGAGCGTGTCACCGGGATATTGCGTGCGGATCAGATGCGAGAGCGCCATGGCCACGCGCTTTGCGGGAGTGAAGCGATCTTCGCCGTAAAGAATCATGCTGTGACTGCAATCGAGCAGAACTACCGTGGCGCAGGAGCTGTGATATTCGCACTGATGCACCATCAAATCGGAATAGTCCATCTCGATGGGAACTTTTGCGCCTTCGCGGCGCACGGCGTTAAAAAGTGTGGCGCTGATGTCCATGTTGAGCGTGTCGCCGAATTCGTACGGGCGGGAGACGCCGCCGGACTCGACGCCGGTTGCCAGGTCGCGCGTATCGTGCCGGCCGAAGCTGCTGCGGCCCAGCGAGCCGAGCAGATCCTGCAGCGTCTTGAAACCGAGGAAGTCGATGGTTTTATCCGTAATCTCAAAGCGCACTTCGGGCTGACGCTCTTGCGGCTGGCCGATCTGGCCGCGCGCGGAGGTGGTGTTGGGCGGCGTTACTTGCGGCGGTTGCTGCGGATTTATGAAACCTTCCTGGCCGAGGCGCTCCATCAGCTTTTCGATCAGGTCCTTAATTTCCTGATTGTTCGTCGCGCCGGGATCTTGCAGCATTTTGCGAAGCTCTTCGCTCATAGGGTCGTCACCCAGCAGGTCGCCTTCCTGCAAGGCGCGGAGGATGGCCTCGCGCAGGGCTTCCATGGAGCGGTCGGGGTCCATTTCGTTTACGCCGTAATATTGCGACTCGAAGCCGCTTTGCAAGAAGAAGTCGCCGAGGCGCTTGACGAGTTCTTCCAGGTCTACAGCGTCGGCCAGTTCTCCGGTGTATTTTCCGTAACGGATGAATTTCATTTTCGTCGCCCCTGTTTGGTCCCTGTTTGGCCCCTGTTTGGCCCCTGTTTGGCCCCTGTTGGCCCTGTTGCGATGTCGCGAAAATCTCGGGCCGGACTAAAGTCCGGCGCCGAACCAAGAGAAAACCGGCCAGGACGAAATCCCGGCCGCCAGACAATCCTAATTCAAGCCACGGCGTGGCGGACGGTTGCTGCCGGGGTCGCGCGGTTCGGGTTGGCGTTGTTTTTCGGCATAGTAGCCGCGCTCTTCAGTCCGGCCGATGCGGCGATGAGCCCAGAGGCCTTCCAGAATCATTTCAGCGGCGGCTGCGGCGGGTCCGGCGCTTTTGCGATCGGCCACGCCCAGGCGGCTTACGTTTTCCATCAGGCCGGGAATTCTTGAGAGCTGCTCGAAGCGTTCAGCGGTGGTGGCATGCTCGGGAAGTTTCAGTTCGCCGCCGGCCTCGAACCATTGGATGGTCGGCTGGAAATTCGTTTCGCCGAAAGTTTTGGAGAAGACGCGGCCTACGGAGGTGCGAATCAGTTCGCGCGCGATAAAATCCGCGCCTTTTAATTCGCCTTCATACTCCAACTCCAATTTTCCCGTAATGGCCGGGAGCGCGGCGTAGACATCGGTGACGCGGGCATAGGAACTTGCTTCGCCGGTTCTCACGGCACGTTGTTCGGCGTTGCTGACTACGCTCTCCAGGGTCGTGATGGGGAGGCGCTGACTTACGCCGGAGCGGCGGTCGACGCGCTTGTCTTCGCGAGCCTGGAAGGCGATTTCTTCGATTACGTGACGAAGATATTCGGGCACCTCGATTTTGCGGCCTTTGTCCCGGCCCCCAGAACTATCGTCACGGGCCACCCAGGCTTCCTGTGTGGTGATGGTCATGCCTTCGGCGACGCTGCTGGGATAGTGGGTGCGAATTTCCGCTCCGATGCGGTCTTTTAGCGGGGTGATGATTTTGCCGCGCGCGGTGTAGTCTTCGGGATTGGCGGTGAACACCAGCAAAACATCCAGCGGAAGGCGCAGCGGATAGCCTTTAATCTGCACATCGCCTTCCTGCATGATGTTGAACAGGCCGACCTGAATTTTTCCGGCCAGATCGGGAAGCTCATTGATGCCGAAGATGCCACGATTGGCGCGGGGAAGCAGGCCGTAGTGAATGGTCAGCTCGTCGGACAGGTCGCGGCCCCCGCGCGCGGCGCGAATGGGATCGACGTCGCCGATGATGTCGGCCATGGTTACGTCCGGCGTCGCGAGTTTTTCGATGTAGCGTTGCTCGCGCGGCATCCAAAAAATGGGAGTGTTGTCGCCCGTCGAGGCGATGCGATCGCGGCAGCCGCGGCAGATCGGCTTGAGTGGATCGTCATTAATTTCGCAACCGGCAACCACCGGGATCTCTGCGTCGAGCAAATTGATCAGGCCGCGAAGGATGCGGCTTTTGGCTTGGCCGCGCAGTCCGAGCAAAATAAAATTGTGGCGAGAGAGCAGGGCATTGACGATTTGCGGGACGACCGTGTCTTCGTAGCCATGGACGCCGGGGAAAAGCGGATCGCCTTTTTCAATGGCGCGGAGGAGGTTGCGGCGAATTTCATTTTTTACCGAGCGTGATGCGCCGCGCGCGTCAAAGTCCGGGATGCGCTTAAGCTCACCGAGCGTCCGCGGTTTCGGATGAGTACCAGAGTGCGTTGTCGTCGCCGTGGTCATTTTTGTAAGGGCCCTGTTCCGCGCTGGGTTTTCCAGCGCTGTCAATTTGCATTCACGATGTCGTTACAAAATCGAAGAAAAACGCCATTCATCTACGCCTCGGCAAAAAAAGCCGCATTTGCGTCCAGCGCAGCTGGGCAGCCACCAACAATTGGATGCCGAGTCAGTTCAAACCGTGGCCATTTCCCCTGGAGTGCTGGCGAAGAGCCGCTGCTTTCTCCAGATGCGGCGCCCACTCGCGAAGATACGCCGCCAGGCGGATTTGGCGGTCGGATTCGCTGCGCGATTCCAGGATCTGTTGTTTCCAGGCAAGTTCCAATGGTAGCGTGCTGGCGATGGCGTACGACACTTTTTGCGCGGGCGCGCCCGCTAGGTTTTTGGGGTAATCGCCGAAGATCAGCGTGTGGCAGGTTTCGTAAAGTTCGATGAGCTCTTTACAAATCGTTGGATTGGGAGCGTCATCGCGATCTTCAAGATATTCAACGCGGCCCTCAAGCAACGGGCGTTCGGTAAAAAGCTCAAGAACGCGGAAAGGGGTGCCGCCAATGGTTAGGATGTCCAGACTGCCATCCTGCTGACGGTTGAGGACTTTGACGATTTCCGCGGTACAGCCCATGCGCGCCAAGCCTTTCGGAAGAGACAAAAGCATGCCGAACTCCGACTTTTGTTCGAGGCAATTCTTAACCATTTCACGGTAGCGCGGTTCGAAGATGTGCAAGGGAAGCTCGCCGCCGGGAAGTAGAACGACGTTCAAAGGGAACAGCGGGATGCGATCGGGTTGCATGCAACAAGGGAATGATAGCAGACGGAGAGGAAGGGCATTGCGCGACAGAGATTGGAATGGCCAAACTGTTTTCGTCTGGCGAAAAGAGGGATCGTCACGTTGCATGACCCGCCAATCGGGAGGGTGGGCGCCGCGGGCAAAAGCGCCCCCCTCCCCGGCAAGGCCGGGATAGATGCCAGACGGCCGCGGCTACAATTCGGAGAGGAGCGCTTCCATCTCCGAGCGCGCGTGGTTGTCGCCTTTTTTGCTAGCCTCGGCGATGCCTTTCGTTAGCACCTGTTTGGCGTCGGCGGGGCGGGATTCGCGGGCCAGCATCTGTGCGTACATCAGATAGGCGGGAATGTACTCTGGGTTTCGCTCGTTTAGCGCACGAAAGTGCGCGTCGGCGGCCGCAACGTCGCCGGTGTTGGAGCATTCCAGCGCCAGTCCGTAACGCGAGAAAGTGTCTTCCGGGGATTTCGCAATGAATTCTTCCAGGAGTTGACGGCGGGTTTTCTTTTGGTCGGGCATGGAGGCGGCTTGTATTATACAGCAGGGCAAAATCGCTCAGTGAACGCTTATCGAGCCCGCGCGAGAGGAAGACGGGATGACCACCGAGAGTGCAGGGAAGGGAACAAAGATTGAGACGGGCACACTGCCTGGAAAGCCGGTCAGCGCTTCGCGGTCGGAAATGGCGGAGGTGGTTTTGCCCGCGCAGACGAATGCGCTGGGGAAGTTGCTGGGCGGCCATGTGATGCATTTGGTGGATATCGCGGCGGCCATGGCGGCTTGCCGGCATTCGAATAGTTACGTGGTGACGGCATCGGTGGATTCGATCGATTTTCGGAATGCGGTGAACCTGGGGGAAATTGTGATTTTGAAATCGCAGGTGAATCGCGTGTTCACGTCGTCAATGGAGATCGGCGTGGAGGTTTACTCGGAAAATGTATTGACGGGCGAGCGGAAGCATACCACCACGGCGTTTGTGACGTTCGTGGCGATTGATGAGAAGACCAGGCAGCCGAAGCCGGTTCGACCGTTGATTGTGAAGACGGCGGAGGAGAAGCGGCGGTTTTTGGAGGCGGCGGGGCGGCGGAAGGCGCGGTTGGCATTGCGTGCGAAAAATAAGAAATAGGCCGCAGATGGAAGATAGGGGCCTTCGAAGGGAAAAGCAGATTCGTAGCTGGGCGCTGAATGACGGTTGCGGAATGTTCGCCGCTGGTTTCCGAGGCTAGGAGACGCCGCCGACCCACTTCGGTGTCGTGGTGGGTTGCGGGCTGCCGCCCGCAGGTTCTTCGGTAACGGCCAGAGCCTTCGTTTCCGCCAAGAGTTCCGGAGGATTGGAAACCAGCAGGACAAAATTCCCGTTAGCATCCGGGCGCACCACTTGCGAGGGCAACGGTTTGGCCCCGGGTGCTTTGGGGATGAGCCAAAGTTGCAGAACGCGGTCGCCTGGAGGTGTCGGAATTCTTTGGCCGCTCACGACCAGGCCCAATTTTGGATTCCAGTCGGCTTGTAGCGGCCCGGCGTTGGGTTGGCTGGTGGCGAGCGCGATTTTCACCGAGGCGGGATCGCTCAGAATGCTGGCTTCGCGGCGTACCGCGTCCAGTTCTTCTTCTATTTTTTCGCGGCTGTTTAGTTCGGCGATGGCGCGATTGTTGATGTCGCGAATTTGCTGCTGAAGTTGTCGTGCGTCCCACGTAGAGTAAATCGACACTACCAGCAAGGCCGCTGCGACGGCCCACATCCAATAGGGAACTGCGGGCTTGGCGGCGTCGGCGAGGGCACGATTGCGCTGTTTTTGCGTGACTTGTTCGTTCGCAGCTTCTTCGCGGACGATTTTCATCAGGCGCCCGCGAAGCATGTCGCTCGGTGCCGCTTCCGGCGCAGTGTAAGCGAGTTGGCTGACCAGCCAGCGTGCTTCCGCAAGCGCGGCGGTGCACTCCGGGCAATGGGTGGCCAGATGAGCCTCCAGCGCGGCACGTTCGGCCGCGTCCAGCGCGCCGAGCGCGTAGGCTTCGAGCAGTTCGCCGAATTGGTCCGCGTTGCTCACGTGGCCTGCAATCCTTCCCTCAGCCGAAGTAGACCGTTTCTGATCCAGCTTTTTACCGTGCCGAGCGGCTCTTTCAACGTTTCGGCAATTTCCGTGTGACTCAAACCCTCGAAATAAGCCAGCTCGATGGCGCGTTTTTGCTGCGGCTGGAGACCGGTCATCAATTCGCGGATGCGTGACACGCGGCGTTTTTCGTCAAGCTGCGTTTCGAATGCGGGGACAGTGCAGATGCCGGGCAGCTCCTCGGTCTGATCTTCGCGACGCCGCTGGCGTTCGCTTTTTAGGCGCAACGTGTCCAAGGCGCGATTGCGAGCCATGATCAAGAGCCATGGCAGGAACGGGCCGCGCGAGGCATCATACTGTGAAGCATTCCGCCAGAGTTGCAGGAAAACGTCTTGAACAATTTCCTCCGCGGTGCCGGCTTGCTGCACGATGCGGTTGACCAAGCCGTAAACGAGACGGCAGCGGCGGTCGTAGAGTTGCTCGAAGGCGCGCATATCCCTCTGCAAGACCTGCTGGACCAGCATGATGTCCAGCGAAGCCTCATCGGTCTGCTTCGGCGATAGGGCGGTTAAGAACACAGATTTAAGAGTTGTAGTCTCTCCCGCCGAACTTTATTCCTGCCATGGTAAATACGGAATACCGCCAACAACGGATGAAACTGGCCGGGGCTAACGGGGAGGGCCATCCAAGACATAGTCGGCGAGTTTTCGCGCGCGGTCAACCACTGCGCCGATAGCCGGGCCATCCAGATAGTTGCCGGCCAACGCCAGCCCGGGGAAGGCCGCTATTTTTTGGCCTAATACTTGTGTTCGCCGATGGTGTTGAAGGTCGTATTGCGGAATGGCTTGGGGCCAGATGTGCACGTTGGAAATTATGGGTGCTTCGGTAATCCCCAAAATCCGTGCCAGTTCACGGTGCACGACGGTTTCCAGCTCTTTGGGAGTGAGCTTTACTGCGGAAAGATCTCCGCTACCGCCCACAAAGCTGGTCAGCAGCACGGAGTCCGCTGGGGCCCGTTCGGGGAACAGGGAAGAATTCCAGACGCTGCCTAAAACGCGAAGGCCGGAGTTGCGCGCTGCGAGGAAACCGAAAGCGTGGAGACTGTGTTGGACGGCGGCTCGGTGGTAACCGAGCGATACGATCGAGACGGGGACGTATTCGATGGAGGTGAGGAGGGAGGCGAGGCTGGGGTCCAGTGGTTCGAGTAATTTGGCGGAAACGCCTGCCGGGCTGGCAAGGATGACGTGGTCGGCATGGACGGAATACAGCGGCGCCGCGGACATAGGTTGCTCGCGGAATTCGACGATAAACTGGCCCGGCGCCCAGGAAGGCGAGGTGAGAATGCGTGTGGCGGCGACGTTGAGATGAAATGCGGAACCGAGCGCCGCCGCCAAAGCGTCGGTGAACGTTTGATTGCCGTGCTGGAAGGTGGCGAGTGTGGGCGACCCCGACGCCGAGCGCCTGGCTCGGAGCAGGCCGCGGATGACGCTGCCATGCGCGGTTTCGGCGGCGTAGAGCGACGGAAACGCGCTGCGCAAACTGAGCTTTTCCGGGTTGCCCGCATAGATGCCGGATACAAAGGGACCGACCAATTTTTCCAGCAACTCATTACCGAATTTGCGCCGCGTGAAATGGGCTATGGACTCGTCTCCCGCGGCTGTTTCCGGCGGTGGGTTCGTTCTGCCGATGGCGTCTCGAATAACATTGAATTTGGTTCGGACGCCGAAAAGTGGGCTGAAGAAAAATGCTGGCGGATCCAGGGGCGCCGCTGCGAGTTCGCCATCCTCAAGGAGGTAGCGCGGAAGCTTTGCAGGGGCGAGCTGGAGCTGCGCTTCGAGCCGGAGCTCGCGCGTGAGTTGCCGCAGATAATCGGTGAGCGTAAAACTTTGCGGTCCGAGTTCAAAGAGGAAACCGCCGCGCGATACGGAACGGATCACTCCGCCTGCGCGGTCCGCGGACTCGAAGAGATGCGCGTCAATGCCACGTTGTCGAAGCGTGTAAGCGCAGGTTAGCCCGGAGACGCCCGCGCCAATGACGACAGCGGGGACGTGTGTGGGAGCCGAGGTCGTCACGATTTTGCCGAGCGATTGCGGCGCATGGGGTTTTAGAGTGTCTTGGAAAAGAGCGGCTTGCTGTCGAGTTGCTGTTTTTCCAGATAAGGATCGAACGCCATGGCTAAATTGCGGATGAAGATGCGGCCCAGCCAGGTAGCGCGAAGTTCGCCGGAGGTTTCGATGAGCAGGCCATCTTCGCGGGCGGCGGCCAATTTTTGCAACTCGGCGGCGAAATAATCGTTGAAATCGATTCCGAACTCGCGAGAGATTTCGTCCTTCAGAACTATGGTGTGGCAGAGCAGGCGGCTGATCACCGCACGGCGGAGGCGGTCGTCTTCGGAGAGGCGGTATCCGCGCATGGTGGCGATGCCCCGGCTGGTGACCGCGGTTTGCCAGCTTGCTAAATCCCGATGATTTTGCGCGTAGGCGTTTTGGATGCCGCTGATGGCCGTGACGCCCATGCCGTAAAGGTCGGCGCCGGCTTTTGTGGTGTAGCCCTGGAAATTGCGGTGCAGCGTGCGGTTTTGCTGCGCGATGGCGAGTTCATCGCCGGGTTTGGCGAAATGATCCATGCCGATGTAAAGATAGCCCGCCTCTAGAAAGTTTGTGAGACCCACGCGAAAGATTTCAAATTTTTGCATGCCTTCCGGAAGATGCCCGGCGAACGCGCCTTGCTGCTTTTTCAGCCACGGCACGTGCGCGTAGCTAAAGAGCGCTATGCGGTCAGGCGCGAGCGATATGACTTGTTCGACCGTATGGGCAAAGCGTTCCACGGACTGGTACGGAAGGCCATAGATCAGGTCGACGTTGATGCTATCGAAGCCGAGCTCGCGGGCGGCGAGAATCAGGTCGCGGGTCAGTTCAAACGGCTGGATGCGGTGGATGGCTTGCTGCACTTCCGGGTGGAAATCCTGCACCCCCATACTCAAGCGATTGAAACCCAGCTTGCGAAGCACTTCCAAGTGCTCGCGCGACGTCACGCGCGGATCGACCTCGATGCCGATTTCCGCCTGGCGCGAAAACGTGAAATGCGCGCGCGCGTGACTGAAAAGATCTTCGATTTGCGGCGGCGTCAGATACGTCGGCGTTCCGCCGCCCCAATGAAACTGTACCACCTCGCGCTGCCGTGAAACGCCGCTGCTCACGCGCGCGATTTCTTGTTTCAGTACTCCAAGATATGGCGGCGCCACCGCCTTATTTTTTTGAATGATGACGTTGCAGGCGCAGAACAGGCACAGGCTTTCGCAAAAGGGAATGTGCGTGTACAGAGAGACGGGGCTTTGCGCCGCATCGGCTTCTTCGTGCACGCGTTCAAGGTCTTCCGGCCCGAAGGAATCGTTCCAGATCGGCGCTGTCGGATAACTGGTATAACGCGGTCCGGGCCGGTTGTATTTCGCAAGAAATTCCTCGCTGACGCGCAGTTCGGAGCGCATCCCTTGCGTGGCCGGTGACTCGATGGGCAGAGCGGGGTTACGCGCCGTCATGTGCGGGCCTCCACGCGCATGGGCGTCGCTGGCGTTTCGGCAAATGTGATTTCCTGGCCCGTTTCAACGAACAGTTTCGCGTTTTCTACGGGCGTGTGCTGCAGGATGCCGTGGCCGAGATTGAGAATGTGGCCGCGACCGTCCAGGGATTTAGCGATCTCTCGCGTGGCGCTACGAATATGTTCCGGCGGACCAAGGAGCACCGCGGGATCGAGATTTCCTTGCAGCGACATCTTGGAGCCGATGAACTTCCGCAGTTCCGCTAAATCGATCCGCCAATCCACGCTGAGAACGTCGGCCCCCGAGCGCGCCACCGCCGGTATCAGGTGGCCGGAGGCTTTGGTGTAATAGATGACCGGGGCCTGGCCGGCAATCTGCGAAATGATTTGTCTCAAGGGCGGCAGTGCGTACCGCTCGTAGTCTGCACGGGTGAGTTCTCCGCACCAGGTGTCGAAAAGCTGCACGGCGGCTGCCCCTGCGGCGATTTGTGCTTTCAAGTAGCCGATGGTGGCTTGCGCAATTTTTGAAAGTAGTTTTTCAAACGCCGCCGGTTGGTGGTACAGAAAGCTTTTGACCGTCGCGAAGCCTTCTTTTGTCTTGCCTTCGATCATGTAGCAGGCGAGCGTGAAAGGCGCTCCGGCGAAACCGAGCACCGGCACCTCGGGGCCAATTTCCTTGACGATGCGACGGATGGCCTCGTTCAAAAAGGCAGTTTCCGTTTCGGGATCGAAGATGTGCAGGCTGTCGACGTCGGCTGCATTGCGGACGGGCTCGGGCAAATTGGGTCCAGCGTCACCAAGTTCGAGGCGCAGGCCCATCGCTTCCGCGGGAATTAAAATGTCTGAGAACACGATAACGGCGTCGACTCCGACGCGCCGGAGGGGCTGCAGCGAAACCTCCGCAGCCAGGTCGGGATTTTTGCAAACCTCGAGAAACGGACGATTGGCGCGGATCGCGCGGTATTCCGGCAGGTAGCGGCCGGCTTGGCGCATCATCCACACGGGCAGGCGCGGCACGGCTTCCCCGCGGCAAGCGCGCAGGAAGAGTTCTTTGCGGGTATAGTTGCCGGAAGATAGGCTCATGTAGTCCGTCGTGCACAGAATAGCAAATCCGCTGCGGCATTGCCGCAGCAGCTGTCCTGAGCCGTTGCAGCCTGGGGGCGGCTGCCTGCGGGACCAGGCGTGCTGAGCTATACTCTTAGTTTCACGTACATTCTGTGGGTGCCATGAACCACGTCTATCTCATTCTCGGGGTGCTCGCCTATAGCGTCAGTTTGGCGCTGTATTTGGGGTTTCTGAACACCGGTAAGAGACCGGCTGGCCCCGCGGCCACGCTATTTCTCGGATTGGGCATTGTGGCCCATTATTTTGCGCTGCTGGAGCGTTCGCGCGGTTTGCATACCGTGCCTTATCACGATTTGTACGGATCGCTTTCGCTGTTTGGGTGGTTGCTGGCATTGACGTATCTGGTGCTGGAGTTGATCCATCGTCAACGCTCCGTCGGGGCCTTCGTGGTGGCCATTGTGCTGGCCGTGTTTTTGGGCTCGCACCTGGCTCCCCCGGACCGGCTCGGCCCGCCGCCGGCCCACGGACCAATCTTCGCGCTCCACGTTACTTTGAGCATTTTGGCTTATGCCGCCTTTGCTTTGTCCTTCGTGCTCAGCTTGATTTATCTGGCGGAGGAACGGCTGCTGCGCAGCAGACGGCTGGGGAATGTCGTGTGGCGTTTGCCGCCGCTGGATCTGCTGGAGCGCATGAGCCGGTCGAGCGTGCTGATTGGGCTGTTTTCCATTGCCGTGGGAACCGCGCTGGGATTTATTTGGGTGGATCGCCTGCGCGGGCAATTCTGGTACTACGACCCGAAATATGTCATCACGCTGCTGGTGCTGCTGCTCTACGTGATTTATTTTTTTGTGGCGCGCACGGCGGCGTGGCGTGGTGCGCGGGCTTCCAAGTTTTGCGTGTTTAATTTCGTGCTGGTGATTTTGAGTTTTACGGTAGTGAATTTGTATTTGTCGCAGAGTCACCGGTATTTTTAGGGCGCCCAGCGGCCTAAAAAGGGCAGTATGAAACGAGCGGCATGGAGATAGTTCTCGTCGGGCTAAATCATCGTACGGCGCCGCTGGAGGTGCGGGAGCGCGTGTCTTTTACCGTCGAGCAGGCGCGACGGGCTGCCGACGAATTGCGCGCCCGCGGGTTGCTGGAAGAGTCCCTGGTGCTTTCCACCTGCAATCGCAGCGAAGTGTACGGCGTGCCGCCGGAGGCCATGCGCGAGTGCGCGCCCGGATTGTCTTCATTTCTTAGCGAATTTCATTCCGTGAAGCAGGATCTGCTCAGCGGGTCTCTTTATCACCACTACGATCAGCACGCGGTGCGCCACCTGTTTCGCGTGTCCGCGGGACTCGATTCGATGATGCTCGGTGAAGCGGAGATTCTCGGGCAGGTACGCGACGCATACAAGTTCGCACAAGAGCAGCGCGCCACGGGACCGGTGTTGAACCGGCTCTTTCAGGGCGCGCTGGAAGTCGGCAAGCGCGTGCGTTCGGAGACGGAACTAGGGACGCGGCCGATGTCCGTGGCTTCGGCAGGCGTCAAATTGGCGGAACGGATCTTTGGCAAGCTCCACGAGCGTGTAGCGCTGGTGCTGGGCGCGGGCTCGGTGAGCGAGCTGGTAGTGTCGCAACTGCGCGACCGCGGCATCGCGCGCTTGCTGGTGATGAACCGTTCGGCGGAGCACGCGGCAAGCCTTGCGAAAGAGTTTGGCGGCACGGTTGTGCCGTGGGGAACTTGGGAGAGCGCATTACTGACGCCGGATGTGGTGGTTTCGTCCGTCGCCGCCGAAGAGCCGGTGCTGTGCCGCGCCGAACTGGAGCGAGCCATGAGCGCGCGCGGCAATCGCGCGTTGTTTTTGCTGGACCTCGGCGTGCCGCGAAATATCGAGGCCGCGGCCAGTGAACTCTACAACGTCTATGTTTACAATCTGGATGATCTTTCGGACATCGTGCGGCAGAACCGTAGCGCGCGCGAAAGCGAGATCCCTCGCGCGGAGCTGATTATCGAAGAACATGTGGAGAAGTTTCTGTCCTGGCAGGCCAGCGTGGACCTGGTGGGCGTGTTGACCTCGCTGCGCGAGCGCGTCACTCGGGAGCGGAGCGAGTTTCTGCGCGAAAGATTGGATGGCCTGGGCCAATTGACGGGCGAAGATCGCGAGCGCGTGCAGGAGATCGTCGGCGAGCTGCTCGAAAGGATTTTGATTGAGCCGGCGCGGCAATTGCGCGGCGAACGCGAGCTGCGGCGCAAGATTCAGAATGTTGAAGCGCTCCGCGATGTTTTTCTTAACGGCAAGGATAAGCCTTGAGGGCTTTCCGAATCGGAACGCGCGGAAGCCTGCTGGCCAGGTGGCAGGCGGAGAGCGTCCGCAAACAGTTGTTTGCCCTCACCGGCGTGGAAGCCGAAATCGTGGTGATCAAAACCGCCGGCGACAAGTTGCAGCAGGCTCCGCTGACGCAGATTGACGGCAAAGGAATTTTTATAAAGGAACTGGAAGAAGCGCTGCTGGATGAATCCGTGGATCTGGCGGTGCACAGCGTGAAAGACATTCCCACCGATACGCCGTCGCGTTTGTGTTTCCCCGCGGTCTGCAAGCGCGCGGACGTGCGTGATTGCCTGGTTTCCGCGAACGGCGCTTCCTTGGCGAACCTTCGCCCCGGCGCGCGTGTCGGCACGGGCAGTTTGCGGAGGCAGGCCCAATTGCGCCATCTTCGTGCGGATCTGGATTTTCGCGATTTGCGCGGCAATGTGGATACGCGCCTGCGAAAGGTGGAGAGCGGCGAGTACGAAGCGATTGTCCTGGCCAAAGCCGGTCTTGACCGTCTCGGCCTGAGTCAGCGCATCGTCGAGACCATTGCTCCCGAGGTTTGCATGCCGGCCGTCGGCCAAGGCGCTATCGCCGTTGAAGCACGTTTAAAAGATACAGAAGCCGCCGAGCTCTTGGCGCCCCTGGACGATGCAGAAACGCGGACGGCAATCATCGCGGAGCGTGCATTGCTCGCGGCGATGCAAGGCGGGTGCCAGGTTCCGCTGGGCGCGTGGGCGCGCATGGAGCGCGGAGAATTGGTTATGGAAGCGTGCGTGTGTTCCGTCGACGGTTTGCAGTACATCAAGGAGCGAAACGGCGGAGCCGCCGAGCAGGCGGTGCAGATTGGCACGCAACTTGCCCAACAATTGCTGAACGCCGGCGCGACAGAAATTTTGCAGGCCGTGGAGCGGCAACATGGGTGAGCGTGCGCAGTCCCCACTGGCGGGAAAGCGCGTCGTCATCACACGCGCGATGACGCAGAGCGAGGGGCTGTTCGATGCTCTGCGCGAGCGCGATGCAGAGCCGTTGCTGTTTCCGCTCATCAGAATCGTACCGTTGCAAGAATATGGACCGCTCGACGCCGCGCTGGCTCGGCTTCGCGCGGGGGACTGGATTATCTTGACCAGCCAAAATGCCGTAGCTACGGTGGCCGGTCGCGGCCGGATGCTGCGAAAGGAGTTTTTCAGTGCGGCCGAGGGCGTGAAGGTGGCCGTCGTCGGCCCGGCTTCGCAGCGGGCTGCGCTGGACGCTAATTTCCGGGTGGATTATGTCGCAAATGTTCACGACGGCGTATCGTTGGCGCACGAATTGGGCGAACGTCTGCGTGGGCGGCGAGTGCTTCTGCCGCGGAGCGATCTGGCCAGCCCTGCTTTGCCCGCCGCCGTGCAGAAGTTTGGCGCGGAGGTCATCGAAGTGGCCGCCTATCACACGGAGCGGGTGCGCGAATGGGACCGCCGTCTGGGAGATACAATTTTGCATGGCGCGGTTGACGCGGTGGTGTGTTTCAGCCCCTCGGCCGTACATGCATTGACGGATTTCCTCTCGACGAATGGCGCTCGCGCTGATTTCCAGAACACCGTAGCGTTCGTTGCGGTTGGAGCGGTCACCGCGCAGGCTTTTCGCGACGAGGGAATTCACCAGCCTTTGGTGGCCGCGGAAGCAACCAATGAAGCGGCAATAAATGTTTTGAGTGAGTATTTTGCCGGCCGCCGGCAACCCCACTTTGCTGGAGCGAAAAAATCATGAGCTTTCCGGTGCAACGGCCACGCAGATTGCGCAGGACGGAGGCTTTGCGCGGGCTGGTGCGCGAGACGCGATTGACCGCTGCGGGCTTGATTTATCCGCTGTTTGTTTGCGCGGGCGAAAAAGTGCGGCAGGAAGTGAATTCGATGCCGGGTGTGTTTCAGCAATCGGTCGATCGCATCGTTGAAGAATGCCGCGAGGTTGAATCCCTGGGAATTCCCGGGGTGATTCTTTTTGGTTTGCCGGAGACCAAGAATCCACAGGGAAGCAGTTCGCTGGACCAACATGGCGTGGTGCAACGCGCGATCGCGGCGATTCGTGCCGCGCAATTGCGATTGCTGGTGATCACGGACGTGTGTTTGTGCGAGTACACCGATCACGGCCACTGCGGCGTGGTTGAAAACGGAGAAGTGGCCAACGACGCGACCGTGGAAATCCTGGCGAAGCAGGCGCTTTCCCATGCGCGCGCCGGCGCGGACATCGTGGCGCCCTCGGACATGATGGATGGACGCGTGTCGGCGATTCGCGCGATTCTTGACGAACATAAATATGCCGACGTCGCGATACTCTCTTATGCCGCGAAGTACTGTTCCGGATTTTACGGGCCGTTTCGCGAAGCGGCGCAGTCGTCGCCGCAATTTGGCGACCGGCGAAGTTACCAGATGGATCCTGGGAACGCGCGCGAAGCGCTGAAAGAAGTGGCGCTGGATCTCGAGGAAGGCGCGGACATGGTAATGGTCAAGCCGGCCATGCCGTACCTGGATGTCATCCGCCAAGTGCGCGATAGCTGCAATGTGCCGGTGGCGGCGTACAACGTGAGCGGCGAATACGCGATGGTGAAGGCGGCCGCGCGCAACGGCTGGCTGGATGAAAAACGCGTGGTGCTGGAGATTCTAACGGGCATTCACCGCGCCGGGGCCAGCATCATTTTGAGCTACCACGCCAAGGATGTCGCGCGCTGGCTGCGGTCGTGATAATTTACTGGCCTGCCCATGAATGCACCCACCGTCAGCGTGAAGCCTAACCGCCGGCGTTCCCGCGAGATTTTTGCGCGCGCGGAACAGGTGCTGGTTGGCGGCGTGAACAGTCCCGTGCGGGCGTTTCGTTCCGTCGGCGGTGAGCCGTTGATTATTGAGCGCGGCAGCGCGCAGCATATCTACGACGCGGACGGGAATGAGTTGCTGGATTACGTGTGTTCGTGGGGAGCGCTGATTCTTGGGCATGCGCATCCCAGCGTGGCGGCGGCCATCGCAGAGCAGGCGCAACGCGGAACCAGTTTCGGTGTAACCACCGAGCTGGAGATAGAACTCGCCACGGTGATCCAGCGCGCGATTCCTTCCATGGAAAAAATCCGCTTCGTGTCGAGCGGCACGGAAGCCACCATGAGCGCAGTCCGCCTGGCGCGAGGTGTCACCGGACGCGACTACATTTTGAAATTTGAGGGCTGTTATCACGGGCATGCGGATAGCTTTCTTTCCCAAGCCGGCTCCGGGCTGGCAACTCTGGGCATCGCGGAGTGTCCGGGTGTGCCGGGCGCTTTGGCAGCGCTGACGCTCAACGTGCCGTTTAATGATTTGCCGGCGGTTGAACGTATGTTTGCAGAGCATCGCGACAAGATCGCCGCGGTGATTGTGGAGCCCATTGCCGCGAATATGGGCGTGGTGCTTCCCGTCGAAGGTTTTCTGCGCGGCTTGCGCGAAATCACGCGAAAACACGGTGCGCTGCTGATCCTCGATGAGGTGATTACCGGATTCCGGCTGCACTATGGCGCGGCACAGACGCTTCTGAAGGTCGATGCGGACCTCACTACACTGGGCAAAATCATTGGCGGCGGTGTGCCGGTGGCAGCGTACGGCGGCCGGAGCGACTTGATGGATCACGTCGCGCCGCTCGGGCCGGTGTATCAGGGTGGCACGCTCGCGGGCAATCCGTTGGCCATGCGCGCGGGACTTGCGACATTGCAACAGCTCAGGGTCCCCGGCTTCTACGATAGATTGAATCGCAATGCGGAGCGTTTGGTCGCGGGATTACGCCGCGCGGTTGCGGAGTCTAGAGTTCCCGCCGTGGTGAACGCCATGGGCTCGCTGGCGACGATTTTCTTCACGGCTGAACCCGTGAGCGATTACGCCGGGGCCAAGCGCTCCGACCGAGCGCGGTATGCGCGTTACTTTCGCGAAATGCTGGATCGTGATATTTTCCTCGCGCCGTCACAGTTCGAGGCGGCGTTCGTGTCCGCGGCGCACACCACCGAGGATATAGATCGCACGGTGGGCGCGGCGTTGTCCTCGTTACAGGCGATTGGAGAGATTCCATAATCGTTCCGCTCGTGAGCAAGCAAATTTAAAATGGAGACCGGCTGATGGCTGAGTTTGAATTACCTGAACGCCCGGAGGGCGAGCCTGCAGAGAATCCGCTGATCCTGCCCGTGTCGGTGACCATTTCGACGCTGGCAGTGCTGGTGGCATTGGTCACGATGTTTGGCCATCGCGCCGCCAACGAGCAAATATTGTCTCAAGCGAAGGCGTCGGATCAGTGGTCGTACTACCAGGCGAAAAATATCCGCTGGCATGAGATGCAAGCCAACGCCGATCTGCTCGGCGGTTTGGCTCCGGCGGACAAAGAGAAGACCGAAGCTCTGCGCGAGAAGTACGTGAAGCAGGCAGAAAAATATGAAGCGGACAAAGACGAGATCAGCAACGAAGCCAAGAAACTTGAAGCGGAGCGGGACGTTTATGGGCAGCGCGAGAACCGCTATGACGCCGGCGAAGCACTGCTCGAGATTGGATTAGTCATTTGCTCGATGACGCTGTTGACCAAGAAAAAATTCTTCTGGTTTTCCGGCATGGCCATCGCCGCGGTCGGCGTGGCGATCGCGGTGACGGGATTTCTGCTCCACTAACGTTTCCTGCTCACTGCCGTTTCTACTCCACTGACGTTTCTGCTCACTGCCGTTTCTACTCCACTGACGTTTCTGCTCACTGACGTTTCCGCTCACTGACGTTTCCGCTCCACTGACGTTCCTGCTCACTGACGTTTCTGCTCACTGACGTTTCTGCCCCACGGACGTTTCCGCTCCACTGCCCAGGTGCTGCCCCCAACCCTTCGATGGGGTGGGGTGGATTTTGGGGTGACATACTCCCCGCCAGATCTATGAAACAGTGTGAGCCATAAGGACTTGGAGGGTACATCGTTTTATAAGATGTTCATTCTAATGGGCTTACAAAATGGGCAATTCCACTGCACATGGAACAATAACAAAACTAAGGGGTTGGAGGGGAAAGTCGGGCGATTCTGACGATGCACCCGGAAGCGCGCGTTAGTTCCCATAGTTATCTACTGCTACAATTATAGCAAAAGGTATGGTAAAGTCAAGAGGAATCATGGCGGACTACGAAGCCCGGGTCGTGGGGCGTAATCGGCGGGTTAGGCGGAGCCGCAAGGGAGTGACCTGTACGAAGGGACAGGTGGTATTTTCGCAGCAAGAAACCCAACGTAAGGGTGTTCGCAAAGCGCGGTTCCCGTATGCTACGGACTGCTCGGCTTTCCTCGACCGTTCGGACAGGGTTACACAAGCACTTGCAAGTGGAGGCTGCAGAAGCAGGGTGTGGAGTTAACACGCCCCGGCTTCCCAGACAGCTATAGGAATGTCGCAACGCGCTCCGTTCGACCAAAGTCTGCTGCCCGATCGCGACCAAATCTTCAGTTTATTGGGTGCCATCCGCGAACTTGTGGCGATTCTCAGTCCGCAAGGAACGATACTGTTCACGAGCGGCGGTTTTTCGAGCGTGCTGGGATACCGCGCGGAGGAGTTGCAAGGCTCCAATATTCGCGATCTCCTGAATGAGAACGAAGAGAAAGGGCACCAGCAGCTGCTGCGAGGCGGGCACAGCGAAAGCGAGACCTTACACTGCCGGTGCCGATTACGGGGGCGAGACGGCAGGCTGCGCTGGTTCGACGCGGTGGCGCACGAGGCTACGCGAGAATCCAGGGTAGATGGGATCGTAGTCACGTACGCCGACGTGACCGAGCTGCATCGCATGGAGTCGGAGCGGCAGGTCATTTCCGAAGTAGTGCATGCACTAAACGAAACCTCCAATCTGGACCAACTGCTAGAGAGCATTCACCAGGCGCTCAAGAAAGTTTTGTACGCGGAGAATTGCTTCGTGGCGCTGCATGATTCCGTCACGGATTCGTTCCATTTTCCGTTCTTTGCCGATGAGTTTGACACGGCGCCGCCGCCGCAACGAGTGGGGCGCAGCTGCACCGCGTTTGTTTTTCGGACGGGGAAGGCACGCTTGATCCCACAATCAGAATTTGACCGGATGGTGGAGCAGGGCGATGTAGAACTGGTGGGTTCGCCGTCGCCAGCGTGGCTGGGCGTACCGCTGAAAACACCGACGGCGACCATCGGTGTTCTGGTGGTGCAGCACTACCAAAACGAAAATGCGTACGATATGCGGGACCTGGAGTTTCTCGATTCTGTAGGCGGGCACATCGCGCTGGCCATCGAACGGCGGCGGGCGGAAGAGGCTTTGCGCAAGAGCGAATCCACGTTTCGGCTGTTGTTCGAGCATAATCCGCTGCCGACCTGGGTGTTCGACAGTGAGACGCTGCGCTTCCTGCAGGTCAACGAGGCGGCGATCAAGCAGTACGGGTACACGCCGCAGGAGTTTGCATGCATGACGGTGCTGGACATTCGGCTGCCGGAAGAACGCGAGGGCTTCCAGGAACAGATGGAAAGCTGGCCGAACAGGGGACAGTATCAAGCGAATTGGAAGCACATGCGAAAAGACGGGCGCGCCATGCATGTGGAGATCATTTCGCATCAACTCGAGTATGCCGGGCGGCGCGTGCGATTGATGGTAGCGCAGGATGTAAGCGAGAGGCAGTCCCTCGAGGAACAGTTGCGGCAGGCGCAAAAAATGGAAGCGGTCGGCAGGCTGGCGGGAGGGGTGGCGCACGACTTCAACAATTTGCTGATGGTGATCAAAGGCCACACGGAGTTGCTGCTGAATGCCTTGCCGCCCTCGGATCAAATTTCACGGAAGATAGAACACATCGATCGTGCGGCCGACCGCGCCACAGCTTTGACGCGGCAACTGCTGGCGTTCAGCCGCATGCAGGTGCTGCAGCCGCGAGCCATGAACCTGAACAGTATCGTTGAAGGCATGGGCAATTTGCTGCCGCGGCTCATTGGCGAGGATATCGAACTGGTGATACGGCCATCGGCGTCGCTGGGCACGATTCGCGCGGATGCCAGCCAGATGGAGCAAATTCTCATGAACCTGGCGGTCAACGCGCGGGACGCCATGCCTGGAGGCGGCAAGCTGGTGATTGAAACATCCAACGCGGAACTGGACAAGGCCTACAGCGCATCGCACCCGATCGTGAAGCCGGGACGCTACGTACTTCTGGCGGTTTCCGATTCGGGCACGGGGATGGACGCCGCGACGCAAGCGCACATTTTTGAACCATTTTTCACGACCAAGGAACAAGGCAAGGGCACTGGGCTGGGTCTGGCTACGGTTTACGGCGTAGTGAAACAGAGCGGCGGATTCATCTGGGTCTATAGCGAAGTGGGCAAGGGCACGTGCTTCAAAATCTACCTGCCACGCGTGGACCAGCCCGCGGAAATGCCAGAGGCGCTGCAGCCGCTCGCAGAAATTCCGCGGGGGACGGAGACGGTACTGCTCTCCGAGGACGAACAAGATGTGCGCGAGGTGGCGAGAGAGTTCCTGGAATCCGGCGGCTACACAGTGTTGGAGGCGCCGAGCGGCGAGGAAGCGCTGCAGCTATCGGCCAAGCATCAGGGCAAAATCGCCCTGTTGATCACCGACATGGTTATGCCGGGAATTCGCGGGCAAGAGCTGGCCGCGAGATTACAGAGGGAGCGCAATGACCTGCGCGTGTTGTACATGTCCGGCTACAGTGAACACTCCGCCGCGGACGAATCGCAAACGGAGAATCCCGTGAGAATGTTGACGAAGCCTTTTAGCCGGGGAGCGCTGCTGCGCACCGTTCGCGAATTGTTGAACGAGACTCGGGTGAAGTAGCTCGCAGATATACAGCGCTCTCGGAAGTTCCTCGATTTGCCATGATCCTTCGGCCGTAAATTTATTTACGCAGCGATTTTGGGGTGCTTTAAATGCCAGTCTGTGTGGCGCTGGAATTCGCGGGCAGCCTGAATCACGGACAAGTCGTCGCCCGCACGAGCCACGAATTGCAATCCGGCCGGCAAGTGTTTTTCCGTAAAGCCGCACGGAACCGATAACGCGGGAAGGCCGCACAAATTCCCGATGGCTCCGAGTGGATCGGGATAGTCCGGGCCGCTTTCAAGATTCAGGTCGAGGGGCGATGCCGCGGTGGCCTCGGATGCGGCCGCCAGTACATCGAAGGAGTCAAACAACTCGGCCATTTTTCGCTGCAGAATTTCACGAACTTTTAGCGCGAGCGCATAGTCCGCGCCGGAGATTTGCTCGCCAATATAACCGCCGAGCTGAGCGGACGGATCCGCGAGTTCGCTCACCCTTCCCGAGCGGATCAAATCGCGGAAGGAGGCAGCGGCTTCCACGGCGACGATTATGTTGGCAGCATCTTCCCAGGGACCGGCGGGCAGGGCGGCATCGTGAACGTTCGTGGAATATTTGCGCACAACTTTTTCCGCCGCGGAAACGATGGAGCGGACGGCCGCTTCCATATTGGGCCACGCGTTGGTAAGCCAGCCAATGCGCAGTGGCCGGGGCTTGGTTTGCGTAGCGGGTGAATAAGTGAACGCCGCCTTGTCGATGGGCAACGTGCTGCGATCGCGCGGATCGTGGCCGGCGATGGCCGCGAAGATGTACGCGCAATCCTCGACGCTGCGAGCCAGTGGTCCGATGTGGTCCATCGACGGCGCGAGGGCCATGCCACCAAAACGGCTGACGCGGCCGTAAGTGGGGCGCAGGCCACTGATGCCGCAAAAGGCCGACGGGCAGATGATCGATCCCCAGGTTTCCGTGCCGATGGCAAAGCCAGCCAACCCAGCAGCGACGATCGCTCCGGAGCCAGATGAAGAACCGCAAGTCCAGCAACTCGTGTCCCAGGGATTTCTCGCGGGGCCTTGCAAGGACGCGGAGGCGAATCGGTAGCCCAAGCCGCCGGCAAGCTCGATCATCGCGGACTTTCCAATCAAGACGGCGCCGACGCGGCGGAGATGTTCGATGACCGCCGCATCGTAGTCAAACACCTGGTTGGCGTACGGCTTGGCTCCCCAGGTGGTGGGAAGCCCGCTGACCGACAGCAAATCCTTCGCAGCATACGGAATACCATGCAGCGGGCCGCGATAATGGCCGTGATGAATTTCCTTTTCCGCCGCAGTGGCTTGTTCCAGCGCGATTTCCGGGGTCAAGCGCGCATAGGCATTGAGTACGGGGGCAAATTTTTCGCTGCGTGTCAGGTAAAGTTGCGTCAGCTCGACGGGGGAAAGTTTCTTCGATTCGATGAGCTTGGCCAGCTCGCTGACCGGAAGGTAAAAAATCTCTTCGCTGGGCATGAAGGTCCTTAAGATCTGTTCACGGGCGGCTGGTGGCCGGCGCTACCGGGGCAGCGGAAGCTTTCTTTTCCCGCTCCACCAACGGTTTCAAATACAGCGCGGGGTCATCGGAATTTTCGACCTTGAAAGCGCGAAGCCGATCCAGAGACTTCTGAGTGTTCGAGCTCATCTTGCGCAGGTCTGCTATTTGAGTTTCCGAAAAACGGCTGCCGTACAATCCCAGGATCGTTTGGATGCGTAGTTCAGGTTCGGACGGCGTGGCGGAGGTTGAAGCGACGTTTGCAGTTACCGGCGACGAAGCGGGAGTCTGCGCTCGTGCCGGGGAGGCGCCAAGAGTTGCCGCGGCCCCCGCCAACGCTGCCCGCGTTGCGAACTCCCTCCGGGTAATCGCAGACTTGGCGGTCTCGTTCATAAGGCACGCTCCTAGCGGGCCACGGACAGGTTGGCGGCGCCGCCGAGTCATCTTTGCAGAGCCGCGTCAGCCGGCAAGATTGAGCCGGGGCGCAGGCGAAAACTACTCGCCGTGCGTCAATGCGCGGATCTGTGTTTCGAGCGACTGATTATACTGCCGTTCGTTCTGTAGTTCGGCTTGCAATTTTTTTACGAGCGAGTCCAGGAAGATGATTTCCGCGCGCAGCTTTTGAATGTCTGGGGAAGAGCCCGCAGGGCGAGGGTTTGCGCCTTGGTGCGAAGGCTGAGACGGCGCAGGTGGCGGCGCTGGGACGCTCGCGGGAAACGCAGGCGCAACGTTGGACGCCGGAGGCGGGGCGAAGGCCTCTGCCAGAGCGCGCGGCCACGGAGAGTACGTGGCAGGAGGCGGCGGAACGACACGCGGCGCCACGGGCGCGGGCGCAAAGAGCTGGTTCAGATCCAAGCTGGGAAGCGCAGTTTTCTCCGGCTCTGCAGATTCCGCGCTTCTTGGCCGCAACAGGCTCTTCACGCGATGGATCAATTCCTGGGGCTGAAACGGTTTGCGAATCAGCTCGTCGGCACGAACTGAAACAGCTTTATCCGCGACCGTTTTATTGACCACGCCGGACATGAGAACGACCGGGACGTCCGAATAATTCTGGTGCTGCTTGATCTCGCTGCAGACGGAAAAGCCATCCTGGTCCGGCATGATGACGTCGGTAATGACCACGTCCGGGCGGTTTTGTTCAAACTGCGCCATGGCGGAACGGGCATCGCTGCAGGCGATGACATTGAAGTTTTCGCGGCGAAAGGCAATCTTGATGACTTCGCGCATGGTGGCGCTGTCATCGATGAAGTACACCGTGGGCTGGCGCTTTTGCTCGGGATCTCCGGGCGTGGGAATCAGCAGTGTTTCGCTCATAGCGCCTCCTTGTCTGCCAAGTGGTCCGCCAAGTTTGTCGCCAGGTCTGGGGCAAGCCCCTGGGTGCTTTCGTCGTATTCACGCATGGCGTCAAGCATCAAATCGGTGGCGGTACGCAGTACGGTGCGTTGCGGAGAGGTAGTCCCGTATACAAATTTATATACCCCCGCGCCGCCTTCCACGCAATTTTTCAGGATGTGGATGACGGCTTCGTCACCAAACAACTGGCCGCATTCGGCGTGGGTAATTTCGCCGGCATCAAAAAAGAGCAAAGCGTCGGTCGCACCGGCGTTGATATGCAGGGCGCCGGTCTGATGCGCGTGTCCCAGCATCTGCATCACGCCGGGTAAATCGTGGTGGGTTAAGCTGCCGCTCAGGCTGGTATCGGCCTGCGCCAGCATTTGTGTAGGTTGAAAACCGTCGGCTTTGCTGATGATGATCTGCTTGACGTGGGAAGCGATGATTCCGGGGGCTTGCTGGCGGTCGATATAGTCGTCGCAGCCAGCTTGAAACGCCTCCATCAGGGCGCGCTGACTGCCATCGCCGAGGGCAATCAACGGCAGGGAGTTATTCTTGGTGTCGGAGCGGAGAATTCGTGCGATGTCCAACGCGTTCATTTCGCGCATGTTGGTGGCGCAGAGAATCGCCGTAGGTGCGTCGTATTCGATGGCGGTAAGCGCGAAGGCCGCCTGCGTGCTGGTGGCGACCTCGAAGCCTTCGCGCTTCAGCGCATCACTCAGACGCTTGGCGAAGTACACGTTACTGTCGATCAGCAAGATCTTTGCCGGGCGGCCCGAGATCATCATGACGAGGCCTCCTCGGGAGTATCGAGTGACAGGGCAGGCGGTTTGTCTGCGGGAGGCGCGGTCAGCGCGGTGACGTCCAGCACCTCGATCACATCTCCGTCGTGAGAAATCCAACCCGCAACATGCGCGGCGTCGTGTTCGCCTGCCGCGGTAATTTCCGCGTTGATTAATTCGCACTCGCCGGTTACCGGGAGGGCGATCCACTGCGTTTGCGCCCCGTATCGGCAGCGCGCGATCAAGTAGAAGCGCCGCGCTGAAATTGATTTGCCCAGTAAACGTTCCGAGATCTCGCAAACCGGGACGATGCGTCCGCGCCGAAGGATTACGCCTTCCACGCCGGGGGAGCGGTGGGGAAACTTGAAGATGCGGCTGGGGGCGGCCAGTTCGGCAATCTGGTTTGCGGAAATGGCAAAACGGCGCTCAGCCAAGCGCAGTAGCACGATCGATTGCAATTCCAGTTCCGTGGCAGTCGCACTCATGCGGACACACCGCCTTCCGCAATGGCCTGGGCGGCCGCCAAACGCTGCGACAGCACTTCGTCCAACAGGAGCAATTCTTCCTCGGTCAAGAATCCCGCCGGACTGACCACCGGAACGACCGTTTGATCCAGAGCTGTGAGGCCGCGATACCAACGGCGCTCTTCGTTGCAGAACGCCAGAGGCAAAGCCTGAAGGCGGGTCATGCTGGTCATTTTCTCTATACCGTCGATCAGTAGCGCCGTGCGCGTTTGCCGCAAGATAAAAACAAGCGTTCCGGGAATGAGCGGCAAGCCAAAGTGAATCGTGCCATTCACCACAAAGAGAGTTTGTTGCTCTCGCTGCAACACGTGCCGCACTTTTCTAACGCCGGAGTCCTTGATTTCCGCGGCTGCTCCGGCAAGGCTGTCCACGCTCCGCACCTCCTGAACGGATGCCGACGAGATGGCCAGAAGCTGGCCGCCCACGCGAAACAGGATGATCTGCTCCGCAGGAAGCACCGGTGGTTTCGGACGAGGAGCGAGTCGCACTAGGGCGCTCCCACCAAAGCGCTTCGCGTGACGCCGATGACGCGTTTCTCTATGGCCGGATAGATGTCATCGATGCCAAGCACTTCGTGCACAGCACCAGTCTTAATGGCTTCCGCGGGCATGCCGAAAATCACGCAGGTGGCTTCATCCTGGGCCAAAACCAAGCCTCCGGCTCGCTTGATCGCCAAGCAACCAGCGGCACCGTCGTTGCCCATGCCGGTCAAGATCGCGGCGACACTCAGCGCGCCGGCAAATTCGGCGGCGCTTTGCAAAGTCACGTCAATATTTGGCAGATAACCGTTGATGCGGCCCGAAGTGCTGTCCAGTTGCAGACGGCCGGTGGGGGTGATGCGGAGATGTTGCCCGCCGGGACAAACGTACATCGTTCCCGGGCGCAGCGATTCGTTGATTTCGGCTTCTTTCACGCGAATGCTGGTGAACTCGGCGAGCTGCGTAGTGTATTGCGTGGTGAAGGCCGCAGGCATGTGCTGCACCAAGATGACGGCGGCGGGGAACTCCGCGGTGAAGCCGGGCGCGAGGCGCATAACCGTGGCGGGCCCACCGGTGGAGGCGGCGATCACCACGACAGGAAATCTCTGGTCAAGGCCGGAACTCGCGGGAGTCGATATGGTGGCGCGAAGTGACGCTTTGGGGGGCGCGCCGTCCCGCAGAGCAGAGGCCACGCGTGATGCCGTGCGCACCACGCGCACTTTTGCCGCCATGCGCACCTTGCGCAGCAAATCTTCGCGTACGCTCTGCATGTCGAGATCGATTCCGCTTGAGGGTTTGGCGACAAATTCGATGGCGCCCAGCTCCAAAGCGCGCAAAGTGCTGGCAGCGCCCTCGCGCGATTCCGAACTCACGACCACGATGGGCCGCGGGTTGGTGGTCATGATTTCGGCGGTGGCCTGCAGTCCATCGACATGGGGCATATTGATGTCCATGGTGATGACATCCGGCTTCAGCGATTCCGCAAGGGTGACGGCTTCGCGTCCGTCTTTGGCATGACCGACGACCTGCAGCTGAGCATCCGCGTTAAAGATGCTTTCCAGAACTTTACGCATGAAGGCGGAGTCGTCCACAACTAACACGCGATATTTTTTTGCGGCGGGAGTCATTGGAACGGTTAGGCGACTGGCGTTAGAGGCCGCGCTACCTCCATTCCCAAGAACTGTTCCACGGTGCTGATGAGTTGGTCTTCTTGTACGGGCTTGGTCAGAAAGGCAGCGGCGCCCTCTTTTACGGCGCGGTCACGGTGCTTGGCACCAGCGCGCGAGGTCACCACGATAACCGGAATGCGCCGGGTCGACGGGCTTTGCCGCAGTTGCGCCATCAATTCGTATCCGGTCATGCGGGGCATTTCCAGATCGGTGATCACCAGGTGGCAGCCATGTTGCGTTACCAGTTCGGCCGCTTCCAGGCCATCCCCCGCCAGTTTCACGCGATAGCCATGCTTCTCGAGCAGACGGGCAACGAACTTGCGCACGCTGATGGAATCGTCCGCGACCACGATCAGGCGCTCCTGCTCGACGCGGTCAATCGCTTCCGAGGGGATCGTGCCGCGCGCCACAGCCGTGGATCCAGGCGCGAAAATGCGCGCCGCGCCGGCGCTGGCCTGCAACGCGCGACGCTCAGTGGGTTCGGTGGCGACCAGGCGATTCAAGTCGATCAATAAAATCAAGCTGCCGTCCGGTGCAATGGTCGTTCCGGGAAAGACTTTTACGCGACGGAGGTATTCTCCGAGGCTCTTAATTACAATTTCGTCCTTGCCCATCACTTCTTCGACCACGACACCAATTTTGCGGTCGCCGATATTCGCCACCACCATGTGGAAATATCCGTTGACGGCTTCCAGGGGAGGCAAACCCAGGTAATTATCCAGGCGTACTACCTCGGTCACTACATCGCGAATTTTGGTCATTAGCTTGCCGCCGACATCCTCGATCTCGTCGGCTCGCAAACGACGAATTTCTTCCACGACCGCCAACGGCAAGGCGAACTGCGTAACGCCGCAACGCACGAACAAAGCAGGAGAAATAATCAGCGTCAGAGGCACTTTCAGCGTAAATTTCGTGCCCACCCCGGCGGCGCTTTGGATATCGATTTCGCCGTTCAAGGTATTCAAGTTGGCGCGCACCACATCGAGTCCAACTCCCCGTCCAGCAAGCTCCGTCTTGATGGGGGCCGTCGAAAAGCCGGGATGAAAGAGCATTTCGCGCAAATCGCGTTCGGTGAGGCGGCTGGCCGTTTCCGTCGAAACCAGCCCGCGTTCGATGGCGCTTTGACGTACGCGCTCGTAGTCGATACCGCGCCCGTCGTCTTCCACCTCAATGTAAATGTGATTCCCGCGATGATATGCGCGAAGGGAGACTTTGCCCGCGCGAGGCTTGCCCGCCAAAACGCGATCTTCAGTGCGTTCGATCCCGTGTGCCACCGAATTCCGAACCAAATGCACGAGCGGATCAGAAATCTGCTGAATAATGTTGTTGTCGAGCTCCGTCTCGCTGCCGGATGGTTCGAGGTCCACCGCTTTGCCCGCGGACTTAGCAGCATCACGCACCGCCCGGGAAATCCGCGAGTACAGCGTTCCGATCGGCACCATGCGCGCCGCGGTAAACTCATCTTGCAGGTGGTGTGCTAATTTCGTGAATTCATCAATGTCGCCCTCGACTCGCCCGATGAAGCCTTGTAATTGCGCCAGAACCTCCTTCACGTCCGCGGAAATCTCTGTCATGGAGCGCGAAAGAATACTGAAATCGTCGTAACGATCCATTTCCAGATCGCTGAATTCCGACCAGAAGGAGGTATCTCCCGCAGCCAGACCGGTCAGGAGTTCCGGAGTGTTGCGCTTCCAGGGTTCGCTTGCGCGAGCCGCGTTAATGCGCGTGTATTCGTATTTGTCCTGAAATTCCGCCACCTTTCCTTGCAAGCGCTCCTTTGAAAAGCTCAGCGTGTCCACCAGCTTCTCAAGCTCATCCACGCGTCCAACCATTCGCGTGCGGTTGATCACGAGTTCGCCGACGGTATTCATCATGCGGTCGAGGCGCTCGAGCGCGATCCGCACAGATTTTGCCGGCGTTCCACCCGCCGCTGCTTTGCTGGCTTTTCTTCCCGAAGGCGCCGGTACCGCGCGCTCCGGGCTGGCAGCCGACTCCGCGGCCGCGGCCCTGAGGCCGGAACTACCGAGTTCAGACTCCGGCTCCAGTTCATCGGTTTCCCCAGGAGCGTATTCCGCGATGCGTCCCAGCAGGGAATCGACCGTCGTGCGCATCTCCGCTTCGTCCAGCCACTGCCGGTGCAAGGTCTTTTTAAGAACGTCTACGGACTCGAGGCAGACATCCACGACCGCAGGCGAAGGCTCCATTTCGCCATCGCGCAACCGTCCAATCAAATCCTCCACACGATGCGCTATGGCCCCCAGCCGCTTCAGGCCCACCTGTGCAGCGGAGCCCTTCACCGTGTGAATCGCGCGAAACAGCTTATTGATCTCTTCCGGGTTACCGCCGCCTTCCAGCGAGATCAAACAATCACTGACAATTTGCAGATGCTCCTCAGCTTCCGGCTGGAAAAATTCCAAGATTTCGTCGGGAACTTCATCGTCTAAGGGGAGGGAATCGAAATAGGAGCCGGTCGCCGCTCCGCCTTCCAACAGAGCCTTTTCGCCAGCAACGGCCGCGCTATCCGTTCCTCCGTAAGCCACTTCCTCCTGCAAACTCAGCCGCGAGGGCTCGGCTTGAAACGCAAATCTGTAGCGGTCCTTGAAGGCCGCGATATCTTCCAGCGTCTCTTTGCCGGTGTCGCTGATTTCGAGCAAATCGCCTTCCAGCAGAGAAATTCCGTCGGACAAAAATTCCGTTAGCGGCCCATGCAAGTCGCTACCCAGCGAAACGCTCAGCGCATACTGAAACACGTGCGCCAACTTCGCCGCTATTTCAGAAAATCTCGGATAGCCGTAACTTGCCGAAGTTCCGCTCAACGTATGGGCCGCGATATAAAGCCGCTCCACATCCTCGCGGCTTGGTTCATGGTCTTGCAGCACGCCGATGTATTCGCGCAGACACTGCAAGTGCTCCGCAGCCTCCTGCAGAAAAGTTTCGACGGCTTCGCGGTCCGCCAGGCTCACGCGCGGCCCTCCTGCAGAAGCGGCTTCTCAGAAGTTTCGTCCGCCGCCGGTTTGCGGTACAAAATGCAATCATTCAGCACGATGGCCTGAAAGTTCACCGGCATTTTCGAAATCGATTCCGAATGCCCCAAAAATAAATAGCCCCCCGGCTCCAGTGTCTCGTAAAATCGCCGCACGAGCGCGCGACGCCGCTCTTCCGCAAAGTAGATCAGCACATTCATGCAAAAAATCACGTCCATCCGCCCCACGTAGACCGCGGAAGCCAGATTCATCTGCGTAAACGTGATCATTTTGCGCAGCCGCTGCCGCACCTGCTGTCCGCCGTCACACGCGGTAAAGTGTGAACTTAATTGCTTCTCGCTGACGTTGCCGAGCGTCCTGCCCAAATAAACTCCGCGTTCGGCGTGTTTCAGCGCCTGCCGGCCGACGTCCGTCGCCAGAATCTCCGCGTTCCAGGACTCCGCAAACGATCCCGAATCGCTGACGCTTATGGCAATCGAATACGCTTCTTCACCCGTCGAACATCCCGCGCTCCAAATGCGCAGCGTCCGCGGGCTACTCCAAAATTTCTTCACGTGCAATTCGGGCAGCACGCGCTTCTCAAACACCTCGAAAACTCCCGGATACCGGAAAAAACTCGTCTCTTGCGTCAGAAGTCTCTCCAGCAAGGACTCATACTCCAGGTTGCTCTTGCGCATGGCCCGCAAAAGTTCCGTACCATGTTCGAGATTTGTGGCGCGCAGGTGTTCCTCCACGCGCGAACGGAAAAACCGTTGTCGCGACGCGTCGAAACAGATTCCCGCCCGCTCCTCAATCAGCATGCGGATCTCGCTCAACTCATGTTCGTTCAGACCTTGCGCCATTCCCTGGATTCGGCTCATGGATTCGGCTCGACTTCTGCACGCTTGGCTCGCTGACGGTTGTTTTCCTATCGCAGCGCCATTTGCGAATGGCGCCGCGGTTTACCGCGCTCCCGCGGGGACGAGCCGGTCAGCCTCATCTGGCGCCTGATTTGATTTTTGTCCTGCGCTCTTGGCCGCACGAAACTGTGCCAGCGCTTCATTCAGCTGGTCGGAAAGTTTGACCAATTGGCTTACCGTGGCCACCGTCCCGCGCGTACCCTGAGAAGTTTGCCGCGTGATGCTGGAAATGATCTGCATCGCGTGCGCTACGCCTTCGGTCCCGCGCACCTGCTGCTTCGACGCCAGCGAAATCTCTTGCACTAATTCCGCCGACTGCCGCACCACGTTCGAAATGGCATCCAGCGCGCGTCCCGCCTGATCTGCCAGGGTTGCGCCGCCCTCCACTTCCTTGGTGCCTTCCTCCATCACCACCACGGCTTCGTTCGTTTCCGCCTGAATGGCTTTAATTAGCGCCGCGATATCCTTCGTAGCGCTGCGGCTGTGTTCCGCCAGCTTGCGCACTTCGTCGGCCACCACCGCGAATCCCCGTCCAGCCTCTCCCGCGCGCGCGGCCTCAATCGCCGCGTTCAACGCCAGCAAATTCGTCTGCTCCGTAATGTCGTTGATCACGTTGATAATTTCCGAGATTTCCAGCGAGCGGTCGCCCAGCGACTTGATCTTCTTCGCGGTAGCCTGCACCGAAGCGCGAATTCGCTGCATGCCCTCGAGCGTATCGCGGACCGCGCGATTGCCCTGTTCCGCGGCATCCAAAGCGCGGCGCGCCGCTTCCGCACTAGCTTCGGCGTTGTTCGACACTTGCTTCATCGAGACCGTAAGTTCTTCCACGGCGCTGGACGTGTTGGTAATCTCCTGGTCCTGTTGCGTCGCGCCGGCCTGCATCTCGTCCGCGGCCACCAAAATGTTGTTGGAGCACGCCGTAACCTCCATGGCCGCTTTACGCACCCGTTCCAAGACCTTCATGAAATTGTCCAGCATGTAGTTGATGGAATCCGTCACATTTCCGAGCGCATCGTTGGTGACCTTCCCTCGCGTGGTCAAATCTCCGCGCGCCACCTGGTTGATCACGTTCAGCAGTTCCGTGATGCTTCGCTGCAACGAATCGCTGGCCTCCTGATTGTTGTTGGCTTTCGTCACACGCGCCACCGCGCGATTCAAATTCTCAGCGATGTAGCCGAGTTCGTCGTCGCCGCTGACCTGCGCCCGCGCCCGCGGATCCCCAGCGGCCAGCCGCTCAGAAAATTCCGCCAGCTGGCGCACCGGTGAAACAATCCGGCTGCTCAGTTGCCAGCCCAGCAGCGCCAGCGTCGTGAGGCCAAGCAGCGCCGCAAAAATGACCAGCGTGCTGCCCGGATTGCCCTCAAACATCGCCGCGCCCCCTGACTGGCGCCCGGCGTTATACGCCAGCCATAGCACGCCAACCAGCGCGGCTCCGGTCGCCAGCACCAGCATCCAAATGGTCGAACTCAATCGCGATTTCATGCCTTCCTCCCAATATCCGTGCAAGCCGTGCGTCGCGCAAACATCTCGTTCCTGCAAAAAAGTGAACCTAAATACTCGGTCCCGGAAAGGCCTCCAACAGTCGCCGCAAATCGATCAGCAGCGCCAATCGGTCGTCATGCCGCAACATTCCCGTGCAATACGGCACATTTTCCGGCGCCCGGTCCAGCAAATCCTCCGCGCTCACCGAGTACGTGCCAATCACCTCATCCGCCGCGATCCCAATCCGAATATCGTCCTGTCCGTGATCGCCTTTGAGCACCGCCACCACCACGTGTTTTGGCAACAAACCGGGCCGACGCCCCTCGGTCATGGCGATATCAATGAGCGGAACGATGGACCCGCGCAAATTAAAGATTCCCGCCAGATATGCCGGTCCCAGCGGAATCTTCGTCAACAGCAACCATTCCAGAACCTCCTCCACATCCAGCACTGGAAGGCAGAACCGCTCGCGCCCGCTGCGAAACACACAGAACTGCGATTCAGGCGACGGCTCCAGAGACGCATCGATGGCCTGCAAGAGGTCGTTTTCATCCGCTTCGGCACTTAGCGGCAGCAAATGAAAATCCTGACTCATAACCAGTCGTTCCCCGCAGCGCCCAACAAAAATCCGCCGCTCATATAAACCGCCTGACCGCCCGTAACAAATCCTCACGCGTAAACGGCTTGGTCACGTAGCCGTCCGCCCCCTGCTGCTCTCCCCAATAGCGATCGCTTGCGGTATCTTTGGACGTCACCAAAATCACCGGTATGGCCCCAAATTCACTGCTCGCTTTCAGATCCCGGCACACCTGAAAGCCATTGCGTTCCGGCATCACTACATCCAGCAGGATCAATGTCGGCTTCTGTGCAGCGACGGTTTCCTCGACCCTGCGGGGGTCATTCAAATCGATGGGAGAATATCCCTCCCGTTCCAGTAACCCGTGAATCAGCTTCACCTCCGCGGGTGAATCATCGACGATGAGCACTTTTTTCAGCACAGCTGTTCGCTCCAGAGACTTATCCGCAGCGAGAAGGTGCACGTCGACAGCCAGTTGCGCACTCTCCTGGCACCATCTTGCCGTCATTGCTAACTTATTGATTGCGAGCAGGTTGGAAAAACCGAAGGTGGTTAACGCCGCGTCCCGGTGGCCGCCGGCTCCTCTTGATTCTCAGCATGAGATGCCGTCTCAACTTCCCGCATCTCGCTCGATAGCGATGAGAATCTCTGCATGATCTCGTTGATCCGCTGGGCCATGTTATGGATGGTTTTAATCTGCGCCAGCGATTGCGAAGAGAGTTGTCCGGGTTCCAGAAGCAGCAATTCCGCGTTACCTAACATGGAGGTCAGCGCATTATTCACGCTGTGCTTCATGTCCATCATGTAGCGTCCCAGCATCGCCTGGTGTTCATTGCGCTGGGCGTGTCGCTCCGCCTCACGCGCCAGCCGCACGGCCGCGGTTCTCCGCAGCGACTCGCCCGCGACCAGCAAGAGCGTTTGCCTCCAATCCTCGCGCAAAGGGACATGAACCAGCCTTGGATGCTTGCTCCGCAGCGAGGGCAATTCCTTCGAGTCCACCGGCGCGCACAAGATCACTGCCGTGGTCGGCTCAAAGGAACGCAGAATCTTGGTACGGTTTGTGTCGCGCATTGGCCCGGCCACCACCAGGTCCGGCGATGCCGCCACTTGGCCTTCCCAATGCTCGCTATCCACGACGGTCACCCGCGGTGCCAGCTGCTCCGCTTGCCAGCAGGCGCTTAGTAGGCGCCCAAATTCCGCGTCATCTGTGAGAATTAGTACGTTCGCGTCTCGCAAGAGAAACTTTCCCCTACAACCTTGAATTCAAACTCGGCGCCGCTATTGCCGTTACAAGGAAAACGCGCAGCTAACCCAGCTTCTCTGCCTCATCCAGCGCCGACAGCAGCCGCTTTGTGCTGATCCCGAGATTCACAGCTGCCTCGGTATCTTTCGCTTGCTTGGCGACGTCCACGCGTTCCTGCAATCGAGTCACTTCGATCCGAGCTACCGACAACGCGCGATCCAGCGCCGTTGCATTGCCGGTTTCTTTCGCGGTTTCGAGCGCGCTGTTTACCAGCGTCCGCGCCACCACCGCGCGGCGCAAGTCTTCGGCTGATGGCCCATCCTCAGTGACGAACGCCGCCACTTCCCATGACGACATTAAAATCCGGGCGTTTCCCACCTTCACCGTGGTCATCGACCTTCCCCGCGACGGCGGGGTGGCAATCAACTGTTCCCAAATTTTTTCCAGGCACGATTCGAAATCCAACTCCGGAGTTACGGCAGTTTTTTCCGCACTCGCGGCCTCCGCTAAGGCCGGGGTGGATTTTGTCGCGTGCGGATCCGTTCGCGCCGGGTTAGCAATGGACGGTTCAGGCGCGGACATGGCGGATCGCCCGCCTGACAGTGAAGCGAAAACGTCCGGCGGGGCCGACTCATTCGCCGGCTTGTCCACCGCGTTGCGCAATCCCGCTTGTTCCAGCGCATGCTCCACGTCGGTGCGCAATCCCAAGAGCTTTTCAAATGCCTGCGTGACCGAGCTCTCCGTATATTCTTTTTGAAAAGGCTGCTTCCATTCGTCCGCTATCTGCTTGATCTTGGCCAGCGGCTCGGCACTCGTGCCGCTGTAGCTCGCGCAACTCAGCGTGGCGATCCCCGCATTCTCGAGTTGTTGCAAACCCAAGCGAATAGCGATCAAATCCGCGTGCATCAATTCGATCAGCGTGCGCCGAAGTAAAAAATTGAACCGCGTAAACGCCAGCAGCGCGGAAGCTTCGTAGAAGCCGCTCCGCGCCGACTCCTTCACCTTGCGCCCCTGCGCGACAAAATCGGATTTAGTAATCGAACGCAGCGTGCGAAATCCTCGCAGCGCTTCGATCATTCTTTCGAGCGGTTCGCACCAGGGCAATGGCTTGACGGGAACTTCTCCGAGAACCGGCTTTAGCACCGCGGCCACATCGTCCGGCTCAATCTGTTTGTGATAAATTTTCGCGGGCGCGCAGAGCGCGAAGTACTGCACCAGCAGAAAGTCGATTTTGTCGCGGTCGATATTTGTTTTGGTGGGCTTCCGCAGATGGCGTTGGATCAGCGACTGCAATCCCGTTTCGCTGGCATTCAGCGTCGTCATCTGCAAAAGATGCCGCAGTTCGTGAACCAGCACCCGTTCGTCCATCGAATCCAGCCACGACTGCACCTGGCTGAACAACTCCAGGTCCGTGGTTTCCGGCAGGTTGCGTTTGGCCGGCGGAATCGGAATATCGATAGCCAGTTGCTTCGCCAGCGCCACGTAAATCGGGAAAACGGAACGCGCTTCCTCCCATTGCGCCTGGCGCGGAGCTTCGGTCCGCGGCGGCGCTGATAGATTCAACGTTGTAAATTTGCTCACGACTGGCTCACCTGATGTTTCTGCGCCCGCGAGAATCGCACCGCCACGGCCTTTTGTCCCTCGTGATACTGCACCGCTACGACACTTGCTTCCGCCACGCGAGTTCGCTCGCCATATTCAATTCGTACGCGATCCGCAAACTCCAGCGGCAGCGTCGAAAGGAAAATTCCATGTTCCGCGTCGCCGAATTCCATCACCGTAGGCTCAAGCGTCGCCGCGCTTCCCGCCCGCAACGCTGCCACCTGGACCGCAACACGTTGCGCAGCTACGTGAGGAAAGAATCGCGCCAGTTGCTCCGTGCAACTGGCAGGCGCCTCAGTGACCACCGCTCCGTCGGTCAGCTGCACACTGTTCCTGATCCGTTGCAACGCGCTCCACCTCAATCGCTGGCGTCTGGAAGCAGGCCACGCGAACAATTGCAAAGACCTGCCCGTCACACCAGTCGTGAAGTACCGGTAGGGAGGTTGCACGCAGTGCTCCAAAGCGAACATCGGGGTGGAAAGCTACGAATGTGAAGAAACAACAAGGCTTAAGATTTTCTCAATTCCGCGTCGCGGCTCATGTGTCTCAGCCTGAAACGCCCCTGTCTCAGCGAGGGTAAGTACCAGACGCTTCGTGGCGCCAATTCGCAAGTAGGGTGACGTTTTTTGTTTCTACTCCGATTGAATACTGAAGCGCTTTTTGTTGACCTGCACTATCCGGCAGTCTACGGGGTAGGATTGATCCGCCGGGAACCCAATTGCGGCACAACGCAAGTCCGCGTCATGCCCTACTGTGACGCCGATTGCGATTCCGTCTCGGGCAATTCTCCCTCGTCCTTCACCGGAATCTTATACCGCTTCAATTTGCGGTAGAGCGTTGCCCGGCTAATTCCCAGAATCTTTCCCGTCAACGCCTTGTCGCCATTGGCCTCCTCAAACACCCGCAAGATCGTCATCCGCTCCATCTCTGCCAACGCCGTAGTCGAAAGGGAAGCCACCTCTTGAACCTTCGCTCCCGACCAACGCTCGCCTGCCTCAGTGCGAATCGACGGCGGCAAGTCGGCAACATCAATGGTCTTCCCATCTCCCAGAGCCACCGCCCGTGCCACGCAGTTTTCCAATTCGCGCACGTTCCCCGGCCAATCATATTGCAGCAGGCTCTTCATCGCCGCCGCCGTCACATGCATCTGCGCCCCCTGCGCGTACCGGCCGAGGAAATGATGCGTCAGCATGGGGATGTCCGACCGCCGCTCCCGCAGCGACGGTAGCTGGACGGTTACCACGTTTAACCGAAAATATAAATCCTTTCGGAAGGTCCCCGCGCGATAAGCTTCTTCTAAATCGCGATTGGTCGCCGCAATCACACGCACGTCCACGTTCACCTTTTCATTGCTGCCGACCGGCCGCACTTCTTTCTCTTGCAGCACGCGCAGCAATTTCGCCTGCATTTCCAGCGGCAGCTCTCCAATCTCATCCAAAAAAATCGTCCCGCCATTGGCCGCCTGAAATAATCCCGCCTTGGATTTGATCGCCCCGGTAAAGGCGCCCTTCTCATACCCAAACAATTCGCTCTCCATCAGCGTCGGGACCAACGACCCGCAATCCACCGCTAAAAACGGGGTCTGCGCCAGCGCTCCGCGAAAATGAATCGCCCGCGCCACCAGTTCCTTGCCGGTCCCGCTTTCCCCGCAAATCAGCACGGGCGTTCGCGTATCCTTCAGCCGTCCAATCATCCGCAACACATCCTGAATGTTCGCCGAAGTACCGATGATGCCGTCAAGATTCTCTTCCGTGCTGACGCGCTCGCGCAAAAACTCATTCTCCGTTACCAGCCGCACCTTCTCCGCCATGCGCTGCAACAGCAAACGCATTTTCTCCACGCGAAACGGCTTCTCGATGTAGTCGTACGCGCCAAGTTTCATCGCGTCGACCGCCGATTCAATCGACCCGTGCCCGGTCATAATCGCTACTTCCGTGTGCGGCAACAGCTTTTTCGCCTGCTGCAGTAACTCCACGCCTGACTGCGTCGGCAATTTCAAATCCGTGAGCAGCAAGTCCGGCGCCTCCCCATCCAGTCGTGCCAGGGCCACTTCCGCGCTCTCGGCCTCCGCGCATATGAATCCCAGGGACGTGCCGATCGTCATGCACAGCCGTCGAATGCTCTGCTCGTCGTCCACCACCAGCAACCGGGTCTTTATTTCGTGATTCATGGTTTCCCGAAGGTTTTCTCCACAATGGAAATCAAATGCTGCACGCGAAACGGTTTCTCAATGCACGGCGTGCCGCTCCGTTCGAGCAGCGACTGCGTCTCGCTGTTCGCTGTGTCCCCGCTAATCAAAATAATGCGCGCCGCCAGCTCTGGCCGGTGTTGTTGGATCCATGCATGCACGTCGGCGCCATTCACCGAGCCGGGCATGCGCACGTCGGAAATCACTCCGCCGTAGTGCCCATCCTGCAATAACTCCAGTCCATCCTTCCCGGAAGCCGCGTTCTCCACCCGATAACCTTTGCGTTCCAGTGCCGCCCGCAAAAAAGCAATTACGGAAGGTTCGTCCTCAATCACTAAAATCGGCGCCAGTGCCTGCTTTAAGACTGGGGTACTCATCGCCCAGCTTCTTTCGCCGCGGCTGCCGCAGCCGCCTCGCTAGCCACCGGCACGCGCACCAGAAACGTACTCCCCGGCTCGGCCCCGTGATTCCAGCATTGAATCTCACCGCCGTGCGCCCGCACAATTCCATAACAAATGCTCAACCCCAGTCCCGTGCCCTTGCCAACCTGCTTCGTCGTATAAAATGGGTCGAAAATCCTCTGCGCATCCTTAATCCCCGCTCCGTTATCGCTAATCGCTACCTCCAGCGACTCACCGCTCCTCTTCGTCGCAATGGTAATGTGCCCGCGCTGCGCCGATTCCTGCACTGCGTCATACGCATTATTCAAGATGTTCAAAAACACCTGCTGCAATTGCTGCGCATCTCCGAGGACTGGCGCCAGCCCGTCCTCAAAATTCTCTGTTACTTCCACCCCGTGACTCGCAAAATCATAGCTGCGCAATTTAATGGTCTGCCGCAAGACCGCATTCAGCTGCACCAGTTCCCGCTGCACCGGCCGTTGGCGGGCAAAACTCAGCAAATCCTGCACAATATCCTTCGTCCGCTGCGTCTCTTGCAAAATAATGTGCAAGTCCTCGCGCGCCCCTTCCGGCACGGCCGGATTCTCCAGCAACAAATCCGTAAACCCCAAGATCGCCGCCAGCGGATTGTTCACCTCATGCGCTACGCCGGAAACCAGCCGCCCGATCGTCGCCATCTTCTCGCTATGCGCCAATTTCGACTGCAGCAGCGCCGCATCCGTAATATCCGTCATCACCACCACCACGCTGTTCACCGCATTCTGCTCGTCCCGCATCGGGCTGAGGCTAATCGAAAAATGCCCCATGGACCCATCTCCGCGCCGAACCGGTAATTCGATGTTTTCCACTTGCTGCCCATTCGCGGTAGTCTCCAGTGCGGCTTCAAACTCCACTCCGTGCGTTGCGTCCACCCAATCTACCAGCCGCTTCCCAATCAACTCCTCTTCTTGATAACCGGCCTCGTAGCATCTCCGGTTCGCATAACTGATCAATCCCGCCGTATCCAGAACCAAGATCATGCTCTGCGTGGTGTTCAATATCTTTTGGTTGAAATCCCGCTCTCTTTGTAACTGCGATTGAAATGTCTTTTGCTCGGTAACATCGAGCATCAACCCCCGTATCTGCACGATCCGCCCGCGCGCATCCCGCACTCCCGAGATGTTCTGCAGTGTATGAAGCAGCGAGCCATCTTTCCGTCGCAACGTCTCCTCGTAATTCCGCAAAACTCCGCGCTTGATAAGCGCCCGCATGAATCTCTCCCGCGATTCCGGCGCCGGATACAAATGCGGGCCCACATCCGCCCGCAGTAGCTCCTCCCGCGATCCATACCCCAGCATCCGCACCATGGCATCATTCACATCCAGGAATTGCCCCTCCGGGGTCGCAAAAAATAATCCCTCCTGAATGCTGTCGAACAACTCCCGATACCGTCGCTCCGCTTCCCGCCGGTCGGTAATATCCTTCAGCACGTGAATCGTTCGAATGTCGTCGTCCGAAGCCCCGGTCGTCCGCGAGGTCGACACCAAAAAAATTTTCTCCGCCGATGCCGCCACATACTCTTCCCGCGCCTGCTGTGTATCCCGGCAAAATGGGCAGGGCAGCGCGCTCCCCGTTTCCGCAATCTGCCGCAAAGAAATCATGGCCTCTCCCACCAGCGCTACCGGCGGCACGCCCAGGTGCGAGGCCAGCGAGCGATTGGTGCGCACAATATTCCACGCCCGGTCGTGCACCACGATGTAATCGCTAATCGCATCAATATCTTCCACCCACTGACGCTTCGACCTCTCCAGCTGCGAGAACCGCCGAAAATTTTCCAGCGACAGCGCCGCATGACTCGCCAGCGCTTCCAGCAACCGTTTTTCCTGCGCCGCTAGACTTACGCCATCGCGCGCCAAGCACAATGTTCCCAACCGCTCCCCGTCGCTGGCCGTAATCGGCACAAATAGAATCGCGGCCGCGAAGTTCTCAGCAGTCTCGCAAAACCAAGCGGCGTGCTCAGCGTGCAGTCCGCGTACTTCCATGCCGCGGCGATTCTCCCGCGCACACGCGAACAGCCACTCCCGCCGCTTCAGTGCATCGCGCCCGCCACCGCCGGCGACCCCGCCCGCATACAACTCCGTCTCGCGGCCCCGAAACACCACGACGCCGCCCCACAACGCGCTGAGCATATGCGCGGAGCGTTCCGCAAAATGTTTGAGGAAATCCGGTAAATGGCGGGATTGCGCCGCGTCCACCGCCAGAGCCATCAGCTCTTCGGCGTGACCGTTCGTTTTCGACCCGCCAGTAGCCGTCTGGCGCGTACGCACCGGGCGGGCCGGCGTCTTGATCTTCACGCTGCGCATAGAGAGGGATTGGGGTGGACGCCCAGTCCGGCGTCACACACCCACGCATCTCTAAGCTAGCGCCCCGTCTCAATCTGAGTCAATTGCCGCACTTTTGTCGGTTGCTTGATTCACTAATGCTGGTGCAGTCTCATCCGCTCTCGTCTCACGCTGAGAACCTTCCGTCAACCCGCCCACCGTTGAGACGCAAGCACACGGTGCGGGCATCTTCAAGAAAACCTCCATGCACCTCTAACTTGTCCCTTCTCCTCAAGTTAAGCGCACTGATGCAGTGCCCTATCCGCCTTTCTCGCGCCTCACCGCTCTGGCAGCCCACGTGCCTTTCCTCCCGCGGGGTAATCCGCGCACTTCTTTATTAGGGTGGTGTACATGGGTATCGGCAAATCTCAGCGACTACTTCTCATCTTCGCGGTGGTCGGCTCCCTCGCCGCCACGTCCGCATTCGGACAGACGGCCACGATGAGCGAGGGCGGCCGCAAGGTCAAAAGCAAAGTCGCTCCCGTGTATCCGGAAATTGCTCGCCGCATGGGCATTACCGGCAAAGTTAAAATCGAAGTTGTCATCACTCCAGACGGCCGTGTGAAAAGTACTCGCGTCGTGGGCGGCCATCCGATTCTGGTTCAGGCCTGCCAGGACGCCGTAAAAGATTGGAAATTTGCGCCTGCTTCAGAAGAGTCCACGCAGGTAATCGAATTCGATTTTCACGATCAGTAGTAGCGGGCACGCCTTCCCGTGCGCGCCGGAGGTTTTTTTTCATGACGATTGGCAAGCGACTTTACCTGGGCTTCGGTTTCATTTTGGGCGTTCTGGTCCTCCTCTTGGTGGCCAACCTCCTGGCGGGGCTCAAGCAGACCTCTGCGCGCAAGCAAGCCACCATGGCTCTTGAGGGCGTACGCACCGTCGAGTCCGTGCGTTATCAAATCATGCTGAATCGTCTCGACCTTAACAATTTCCTGCTTAGTGGCGATCCTCGCGACGAGGATCGGGTCAACAAAGGTCTCCAGACCATGTCCGACCTCATCAAGAACGGTCAATCCCAGGCAGGCACCGATGCCCTGCGCTCCGCGCTTTTGCAGGTCGAATCCACTGAAACCAGTTGGGCGGATAATTTTGCCAAGCCCCTCCTTGCCAAACGCCACCAGGTCGATTCCGGCGACGCAACCGTTTCCGATCTTCAGATCTTCTACCTCCAGAAAGATCCCGGCTCCTGGCTCCAAAAATCCTCCGTCATTCTCGATCAAACCTCCCAGCAGATCAGCAAGTCTTCCGAGGAAGCGTCCAACTCCGCCAACCAAGCCAATTACATCGGCTTTTTCATCACCACTGTTGGTACCCTTATCGCTTTGATTCTTGGCTTCGTCTTTACCTTTTACACCGTAAACTCCATCACCGAACCCTTGCAGCACCTCATCACCGTGGCTCGCGAAATCGGCGACGCCGGTGACCTCGATCAGAATATCGACATCCATCGCACGGATGAACTCGGAGCTCTGGCCACCACCTTCAACAACATGGTGGCGTACTTAAAAGAAATGGCGGCCGTCTCCATGGCTGTTGCCGAAGGCGACCTTAGCATCGAAGTCGTCCCGCGCTCAAAACGCGACACCCTCGGCAACGCTTTCCAGCGCATGTCCCACGGCTTGCAAAATCTCGTCCGGACCACACGCGATTCCGCCAGTCAAGTTTCCGCGGGCTCCAATCAAGTCGCGAGCGCCGCCGATGAATCGGCGAAGGTCAGCGTGCAAGCGTCCTCCGCCATCGAAGAAGTTACCAGCACCATGCACGAAATGAGCGTCAACGTGCAGCACGTGGTCAAGAACACGCAGGTCCAGGCCTCCAGCGTGGCGGAGACCTCGGCCTCCATCGACCAGATGGTCACCTCCATCCAACGTGTCGCGGACACTGCCAAGGTTCTCCTTGATATCGCCAATCGCTCCCGTGAAGAGGTCAGCACCGGTATCAAGACCATGGAGAAAACCACCGACGGCCTCAACCGCACCAACAAGGCCATACAATCTTCCGCAGAAATCATCAACATACTCGGCCACCGCGCCGACGACATCGGCAAGATCATCGAAGTTATCGACGACCTCGCGGAGCAAACCAATCTCCTGGCCCTCAACGCCGCTATTGAAGCCGCGCGGGCCGGCGAGCACGGACTCGGTTTCGCCGTCGTCGCCGACGAAGTCCGCAAGCTCGCCGAAAAATCGACGCAATCCACCAAGGAAATTGCGGATCTCATCCAAAGTATCCAGCGCGAAGCCCGCCAGGCTGTGGAAAATATGGAACGCAGCACGCGCATCGTCGAGGAAGGTTTGACCCTCGGCAACGATCTCGGTTCCGCACTTCACAAAATCTCCAACGTCGTCACCGAAGTTTACAAGTTCTCCCAGGAAATCGGCGCGGCCACCAACGAGCAGTCGGTGGGCTCCGCGCAAATCGCCAAGGCCACCAGCCGCCTCACGGAAATAACTCAGGAAATTAATTCTGCAGTCGAAGAACAGGCCAGCGGTGCGCAAGCGGTCGTTCGCGCCATGGACAAAATGCGTGAACTCGTCCAGCAATCCGCGTCCAGCTCCACTGAACTGTCCGCGGCCGCGGAGCAGATGCTCAAGCTTTCCCGCCACCTGCTCGACAGCATGGATAAATTCATCATCGATCGCTCTACTCACGCACGCGCAAAATACGCCGACCATCACGAAAGGCGTGGCGCGACGACATCCGCTCGCGAACCGCGGGAAGAATTCGCCGAATTGACCAACGTTTGAGCTCTAGGAGCATGGTGGAAAAAGAAATCCAAGTCGTCGGCTTTCGCATCGGCTCCGAGACCTATGGCGTCCGTATCGGCGCGGTCCGCGAGATCGTTCGCGTGCCCGAAATCACCAGCGTCCCCAGCGCCCCGGACATCATCGAAGGCGTCATAAACCTGCGCGGGAAAATAATTCCCGTCATGGATCTTCGAAAGCGCTTTGGCCAATCCGAAATTGTGGCGGACAAGAAAAACCGTATCCTCGTCGTCGAGCTGGAGAATAAACTGCTGGGCCTTATCGTCAACGCCGCATCCGAAGTGCTGAAAATCCCGCCCGCTGATATCGAAGCTCCCAGCAGTGTTTTCGCCGAGGGTGAGTCCAGTTACGTCGTTGGCGTCGGGAAGCTCAAAGGCCGGCTCATCATTCTGCTGGACATTACGCGGCTATTGCATCGCCCGGAATTCAAACGTCTCGAGGAGGTCGCTGAGCCTGTCGCTCTCTCACGGTGAATCGCTTCCCGTTCTCGGAAGCCTGTTCTCCCCCGTGCCGCTCACAAACCTAGATGGCTACTCTATTCGCACCTCCTATTCAGCTCACCGAACCAGAGCTCAAGCTCCTGCAAACACTGGTCTACCAGGAATGCGGCATGTTTTTCGATGAACGCCGATCGCACTTCTTAAAAGACCGTTTGCAGCGGCGCCTCAAAGTCTGCCAGCTCGATTCTTTCTACAGTTACTACCGTCTGCTGACCAGCCGCGAGGGCAAGAACGAACTCGCCCAACTCCTCGAAAACCTCACCGTGAACGAAACCAGTTTCTTTCGCAATCGTCCGCAGCTCGACCTCCTGCAAAAGACTGTTCTCGAGGAAATTCTCCGCAAAAAGCAGGAGCGGCGCGATTTCACGATTCGCGTTTGGAGTGCCGGATGTTCCTCCGGCCAGGAACCCTATTCCGTTGCCATGCTCGTCAGCGATGCGCTGGCCTACTACTACCTGCGCAATCCTTTGCCCTTTGACATGCCCTCGCCCAAACCCATCGTGCCTCCGCCGTGGAGACTTGAATTGGTCGCTTCCGACATTAGCTACGCCATTCTCCGTGTTGGCCAGCAGGGCCTGTACACCGAACAGCAGATGGAGCCTGTCGACTACACCACGCGCCTCCGTTATTTTGAAAAAACCGGCGACAAGTACTGCGTCAAACCACAGCTCCGCGAACTCATCCAGTTTGACTTTCACAATCTCAAAACCGAATTTCTTCCGCGACGCAACGACATCATTCTCTGCCGCAACGTCATGATTTATTTCGATGAGGCCGAGCAAAAGCGCCTCATCGACAAATTCTGGCACTGCCTCAATCCCGGAGGCTATCTCTTCGTTGGGCATGCCGAAAGCCTTTTCGGTCTCACGCAGAAATTTCGCATGGTCCACGAAAACAACGGCACTGCCTACCAGCGCCTCGAGGCCGCCTCGTGACCTATTTGCCTGAGGATCGCAACGCCGAACTCCGCGCCTTCTTCTTTGAAAGCGCCGCGGAAATTCTGCAATCGCTCAACGAGGCCGGGCTCGAGCTGGAAACTCGCCCCTCCGACGAAGAGGTTCTCCGCCGCGTGCGCCGCGCCGTCCACACGTTGAAAGGCGACTCTGCCGCTTGCGGCTTTAGCCTCGTCAGCGACTTCGCTCATGAGCTCGAAGACATTCTCACGCCGGAAATTTCACATGCCCATGGTGTTCGCCTCGCGGAACTGGTTCTCGCCGCCGCGGACGCCTTCGACGCTCTCTTGAACTCCTTCCAACATCACACCGAGCCGCCTGCCCTCGATACCCTGCGTGCCAGCATTCGGGAGATCTCCGGCTTTGCTTCCGGGGTCGCTCCCCAGCCGCAACAATCCTCCGAGCAGCCTGCCACCTTTGCCTGGACGGAATATGAGCAGTTGATGATTGCCGAGGCCGTGCATTGCGGTGAACCGGTTTACAACCTGGCCTTACGCGTCAATCCCGCCAGCCCCATGCGCGCTGCAGCGTTTCAACTCATTCGCAATGTCTTGCACTCGCTCGGCACCGTCATCGCTTTGCGCCCGGAAGACAACGTCTCCGCCGCGAGTGTCGAACTTGTCGAAGCCGCGGTCGCCACAAATCAACCAGAGGACAGTATTGCCGCGCGCTGCAAGATTCCCTCCATCGTCTCGGACGTCCAGATCGTTCGCGCTTCCGCCGTCCAGTCTCCCGAACAGGAGCTTTTGACCGATCTTCTCGAAGCCCAGAACCACCTCGCGCCCGGCGCACCTTCAGAGCCGGAGGCCCCGGACTCCGCGGCGCGTTCCGGAGCCAGCCCCGCTGTGGCCGCCGCTTCGGACAGCAGTCTCCGCGTGGACGCCGCACGGATCGATTCCGTAATGAATCTGGTCGGTGAGTTGATCATCGGCAAATCCATGCTTAACCGCGCTCTCATGGAGCTTGATTCGCGGCATGCTCGCGACCCGGTACGCGCCAAGCTCGCCGATGCGCTCTCCTTCCAGGCCCGCGTTCTCGACGAACTGCACAAATGCGTCCTTAAAATCCGCATGGTCCCTGTGGAACAGCTCTTTCGCCGCTTCCCGCGCGTTGTTCGCGATGTTGCCAAACAGTGCGGCAAAGATGTGGCCCTCGAAATCTCCGGCCAGAACACTGACCTTGATAAAGGCATCCTCGATGCCCTTGCCGAACCTCTCATGCATATCGTTCGCAACGCCGTCGACCACGGCATCGAACCGGCCGATGCGCGCGTCGCCGCGGGCAAACCCGCTCGTGGCACCATTCACCTCCGGGCCTATCATCAGGGCACGCAGGTCGTCATCGAAGTTCGCGATGATGGTAAAGGCATTGACCTGCCTCGCATCCGCGCCCGCGCCCTCAAGAGCGGGTTCCTCAAACCGGAAGAAGTCGAGCATCTCACCGAACCTGAGACGCTCAACCTGATTTTCGAATCCGGCTTCAGCACTGCCTCTCAAGTCACCTCCATCTCGGGCCGCGGCGTTGGTATGGACGTCGTGCGCACCGTTCTGGACCGTTTGAAAGGCACGGTCAACGTTTCCACTCAGCCTGGCCGCGGTACTACCATTCAGTTGCGAGCTCCACTTACACTGGCCAGCATTCAAACCCTGCTGTTCCGCGTGGGGGGACGTCTCTTCGCCATTCCACTCTCTTCCGTTGTCGAGATTACCCGCATCCAGGAACGCGATATCAGCCGCGTCGATCAGCGGGAAGTGCTGCGTCTCCGCGATCAGATTCTCACCCTCATCCGCCTCGATCGCCTTGCCAAAATTCACGCTGTCGAGTCGCTGCCGGAGAAAAAAAAGAAAACGTTTGTCATCGTCATTGGCGCCGCGGAGAAACGCTTCGGCCTCGTCGTCGATAGCTTGGTCGGGGAAGAAGAGTTGGTCATTAAAGCTCTCCCCTCGGAAATTATTTCCAGCGATCTGGTCAGCGGCGCGTCCATTCTTGGCGACGGCACCGTGGTGCTCATCTTGAATGTACCTGCCGTTCTGTCACGTCTTAGCCGCAGCAATCCCCTGGGGGCCATAGCATGAGCGAACCGATCCGCGTTCTCGTCGTCGACGATTCTGCGCTCATGCGCAAACTCATTCCCGCGATGCTCTCCACTGATCCGGAGATTGAGGTTGTCGGTACCGCCATGGACGGTTCCTTCGCCCTCAAAAAAATCGAAGAGCTCCACCCGGACGTCGTAACCCTGGATCTCGAAATGCCCCGCATGGACGGTTTGGAAACCTTGACCATGATCATGCGACGCGCGCCCTTGCCTGTGATTTTGCTCAGCACTCCGCCCAAGGAAGGCGCTTCGTACACCTTGAAAGCCCTGGCCATCGGTGCGGTGGATTTCATTGCCAAGCCCCAAGGCGCCGCTTCTGGCAACCTCGACTCCATCGCCGCATCTCTAATCGAAAAAATAAAAATCGCCAAGCGCGTCACCGGCCGCAAACTTCCCGCCGCCAGCCCCGTTGAAATTAAGACGGGCGTCAGGAAAGCTCCGCGCCCGGCCAGTACGCCCCGGCGGATAATCGCCATCGGCATTTCCACCGGCGGCCCCAACGCCCTGGAGTTCCTGCTCTCCCAGCTTCCCGCGGATTTTTCTTCCGCCATCGTGATCGTGCAGCACATGCCTGAGGGCTTTACCGAGATGTTTGCCCGCCGCCTGGACGATTGCTCCCAGCTCTTTGTGCAGGAAGCCCGCTCCGGCGATATGTTGCTTGCCGGTCGTGCGCTCCTCTGTCCCGGCAATCGCCACATCATGGTTCGTCGCATGCCTCGCGGGGACATGGTGGTACTTTCCGATGCACCCCCCGTGAATGGCCACCGGCCTTCCGCAAATTTTCTTTTCCATTCCGTCGCCCAGGAGTTTGGCGCCCAGGCCGTTGGTTTGTTGATGACGGGCATGGGTGAGGATGGCGCAGAAGGTCTCAGCGCCATCAAAACGGCTGGCGGCTTGACCGTGGCGCAGAGCGAAGAAAGTTGCATCGTTGCCGGTATGCCGCGCGCGGCCATCTCCAAAGGCTTTGCCATGAAGATTGTTCCGCTGGACGGACTGGCATCCTTCTTGATTGCGCAGAACAACGCCGACCGCGCGGCAGTCATCGCCGCATCGGTCAAAGAACAAGTTGAGAATAACAACACGCTCGAAAAATCTGATAAAGGAACCGTTTCTCCGCTGCGCCGCTAGTTGCACGGCAGGAGAACAGGAGACGTTATGTCATCACAATTCGCTACGCTGCTCACCAGAGAAAACAAAATCGTCCGCTACCTCGTGGTCGACGATTCCGTCTTCGCCAGGAAAAATCTCATCAAGATGATTGAACTCTTCGGCGGCGAAGTCGCCGGTGAAGCCGGCGACGGGCTCACGGCCATCGCCGAGTTCAATCGCAGCAAGCCGGACGTGGTGCTCATGGACATCACCATGCCGCAAATGGAGGGGATCGAAGCCGTCGAGCGCATCGTGCGCCAGCACCCTTCCGCGCGCGTCGTCATGGTCTCTTCCGTTGGCTATCAGGAAAATATTCTCGCCGCGCTGCAAAAAGGCGCTAAGCACTTCGTGCAAAAACCCGTCAAGGCTGAAGTTCTGTACGAAATTCTGCGCTACGTGCTCAGCGACGATCCCGCCGCTTCCGGACCGGCCGTGCGCTTGCCTGCCGTTCTTGTCGAGGAGCAACGCTCATGAGAATGGAACTCATTCAGCCGTTCATCGACGCTGCCGATGCGGTTTTCTCCGAGTCGCTGCAGGCGCCGGCAAAAATCGTCGACCTCTCGATGGACGAGAACGCTTATCGCCGCAAAGGCGTCGCTGCGGTCATCGCCATTAAAGGGGACATCGAGGGGCGCGTGGTCCTCGATTTATCTCCGGAAGTGGCCGTGAAAATTGCCAGTCAGCTTGCCGGAGCGGAAGTCGCCGACAGCGAACAGGTGGTGCGCGAGACCGTCTGCGAACTGGCGAACATGGTCATCGGGAATTCCGTCACATTGTTGAACGATCAGGGTTTTCGCTTCAAGGTATTTCCGCCCGAAATCCACACCCGTGAACAGGGCTTGGCCAGCACGGTGGACACGGAAGCCTTGGTCCTGTGTTTGGAAACTCCGTGCGGCGACGTCTTTCTAAACATCGCGATGCACTATTTGCGCCGGCGTACGCGCGACCGAGACACCGCTCCGGTGGTCAGTTAAATCCGCGAGTAGTCCTTAGAAAAAAGCGCTCGCCAATAGCCTTCATCAACCGTTGCCGCCATCAGCCGAATTCGATCGGCGGCTTGATGTACGCGGCGCCATGGCGAAAGAGTCCCGCCGAAACGATCGGTTGCGAAAAAACGATGCGGATGGGCACGAAGATGGCGCTGCTGCCAGGCGTGAAGGGTACCGCGACCTCGACGCGCGTGCCTTCGGGATATTCGTTGCGGCTGCGGAAACTGATCCCGCCTTTGGATAAGTCTTCGCACACGGCGATTTCTTCCTGAAACCCGCGGCGCCGGATGCACGCCAGCACCCGGGCTTTCACGCGCTGCCGATGTCGTCTGGGTGTGACGCGTTCCTGCGGCGGTGCTGGACGTTGTGGCGCCGCAGTTTCTTGTGCCAGCGTTTGCGAAACCGCTTCAATCCAGATAGCCGGCGAATCGCAGTGTTTGCAGTGGCGCGCGACGCATTTGCGAATTTCAAATGATTTTAGATCCGCTTCGTTTAGGTACACGACTTCGCGCCGCTGGCAGAAGCCGCATTCCATCAGCAAACGCGCCAGCGCTTCTTCGGATTTGTTTGGGGCGGGGAAGTCGATGTCCCAGAAGTCGATGCGCGGCTCGAGAATATGGATGGCGTACAAGAAGCCCGCGCTGTCGCGATCGATTTCCGCCACCACGCGGGCGCGAACGGATTTGCGCTGATCGCCCTCGAGCGTACGGCGCAAGGTCAGTTCATGGCCGAGTGAGAGTTGTTCCGAAAGGCGCAAAACTCCGCCGTTTCGGCTAACCAGCAGGGTCTGCGCCGTCTGCTTGACGGCCATGCCGCCAATGGCGATCCATGAGACCTCAACGGGCATACGAACATTCACGCGGTCGCTTTGCCGGTAGCCATCGGTGGTCATAGAAGATCGTTGCAATAATGAAATTCGGCGCTACACGAGCGTAGCACGCTACAACCTCTCACAACCCGCCCCGGGGCGAGACTTTGTCGTTCCTAACAATACGGGTGAAGGCAACAAGAATGTGGGAGCTGTGCCGAAAGCACGGGTAATTACGACGGACTTGCGGGCCAGCCAAGCGGCGCAGCGGTATCCATCGCTGTCGACGTAACGCTAACCGCCTCAACCTCGTCATTATTAGCGTTTTCGTTCGCCTTGCGATTTCGGAGCTTCTTTTGGACCTGGCCCCTGGGCGAAAATATTCATTCGAGATGGCCCTTCCGCCGGTAAACACTCGAATTGGCAACTAAATCGCGCATGAGTAATGTCATTTATATGGACGAGCGCACCTCGAACAAGCCTCAGCGACTCGGTACAATTCGGGATCGGCGTTATGCGATTCGCTTTCCCTTTGCCGCGGACGCCGAAATGATCGATTTGGCTTCCGGCTTGCGTACCGAAGGCGTGACCTCCGATCTTTCGCCCGGCGGGTGCTTCGTGTGCACCAGCCGGCCGCTGGAGATCAATGCCCGCGCGCGGCTCGTGTTGCGCCGCAAGAACGAAACCATGGAATCGTTGGTGATCGTTCGCGTGGTGAAGCCGCGCATTGGCATGGGTGTGGAAATTGTTGGTTTGGACCCGCCGTTTGACCGCGTATTGGCGCGCTGGATCGAGCAATTGCGCCGCAACCCCTAGCCTCTCGCTTGTGGCAAGTTTTGACGGTGCGTCTCGATGACTCCCTCGCGGGACTCTGGTGACGCGCCCGTTCGCGGTCGCTCATGCAAACAAAGCCGAAATGATTGTGAGTGATTCCCCGGGGAAACTGCGGAACGGAGGAACCTACTTGGAGGTGTAGTTCATGGTCATTTTTAGTTCGACGGCGACCCCGAACTTGGTATTGGGTAATTCCTCGACGCGGACCACCTCAGCAACATATTCGCAGTTCATCGGGTCGTGGCCCGAGGTATAAGGAAAAGTCACGAACACGCGCATGCCTTTGTAATAGCCTTTGCGCCGGCTGAGGAAGTAGATGCCTTCTTTTGAAGCGTTTACGCTTACGATCAGGTCCTCGAAATGTTCGTCCCGAGGCTCGGAAGGACGTACCCGCACCGGCCGCGCCATTTTGACGCGACGGCTTCTCCGCTTCTGCGGATATTTGCTCTCCGCGGCCGCCGGAACGGCACTGCTGGTCCCCGTTGGTGTATCGGCTGACATATGTACTTGGAGGCCCCATCCACACAGGGCTGAAACGCTGAAACGTCAGGGCCCTGCCATGAATCTGATACTGCACGATAAGCGCCAGACGAATACTAAATTGGAGGACCAGGAATGGAAGACAAACTGCGCAAGGATGACCGGGAGTGGAAGAAGCAACTCACGCAGAATCAATACTATGTGACCAGGGAGAAAGGCACCGAGCCGCCGTTTACCGGGGAATATGAAAATACGAAGGCGGCGGGCACTTATCAATGCGTCTGCTGCGGGCAGCCCTTGTTTCGTTCTGAAACAAAGTTCGCCTCAGGATCCGGCTGGCCCAGCTTTTATGCCCCGGCGGGCGAGGAAGCTATTGAAAAGGAAAGCGATACCTCTCACGGAATGCGGCGGACGGAGGTACGGTGTAGTCGCTGCGAGGCCCACCTGGGACACGTCTTCGATGATGGGCCGCGACCCACGGGTCTGCGCTATTGCATAAACTCGGCGGCCCTCAAGCTGGATAAAGATCCGGAGAAGGACAAGGACTAAAACTGGTAAACAAGGCTACATCCGGCGAGGGAGGCACTACGCAGCGGTGCAGGCGAGCGCGGCCATTTCAGCGACCTCGTCCCGATCCCAGATCCCCAGCAGGAGCACTTTCGCGCCGTTGGGGTACTTGAAAATATAGAAAACGCTGCTGGGGCCATCGACCTCGAAGAATCCGGGCCGGCGCAAATCGGGGCGCAGCGGCGCGCCGGTGCTTAGCAGGAAGCGCAATTCGGCCTGTTGCAGCGGCGTGTGATGATTCAGATCCTCCACGATGGGAGCCAGCTTACCGGTGATCATAAATGTCTCCGCAAATTAGTTCAGCAGTCCTCTCATAAGTAAAGACGTTAAAACTGACGAAATGTTTCATCGCCCGCAACGTTTATCGGCGCACACTGCCCCGCAATTTGTCGCCATTCGCGCGCGTCAGTGTCTCTAGTCGGTTGGATGTTCTAGAGCGCGCCACGGCCACATTTTTTCGTGGCGCCTTCTAGCAGGTTGGATGTGAAGCCGCATAACCGCGTGCGAGCGGGCATTTTAAGCGCCGCCGCTGCCAGCCGCGCGGGCTTACCAGTAGTCAACGCGTGGCGCCTTCTGAATCACGCGTTACTACCTATCGAGGTACTTGCGCGTCTGCCTCTTCTTTGAGACATTGTCTGCACGCAATTTCCGCGCAGAGGGAGTGGGTAAAGTGCCCAAGAAGATAACCGCCAAGAAGACCGAGGCTGATGGTTTTGGCAAGGATCGCCGCCGCAAGCACCACCATTTTCTGGTCACCGTTTATTACGCGGACGGCGAAAAGTTTGGACGCGTGTACACGGACAAGGAGAAGGCCACGCGTTTCGCCGAACGCCAGCGCCGCTCGCCGGTGGTCAAGTCCGCGCGCATCTCGCTGGTCTCCTGAGCCCAGTAGCACAGGCATTCTGGCCTATGCCAATTTTTTCCCCTCGCGCACGTGCAGTACCTCCAGGCATGCCCGCACAACGCGCAGAAAATTTCGCGATGCGGCTTGTCGTCGGTCAGCGGGGCGTGTTATAAGGATTAGGAAGGTTTGCGGCCTTAGTATAGTGGTAGTACGGAACCTTGCCAAGGTTCAGGTGTCGGTTCGATTCCGATAGGCCGCTCCATAGATTTCAACAAGTTACGCCGCCGCTCGGTGTTTTCCCATATCTTTCAATCGAACCGAAGTTCCTCGCTTGGCGAATCGCTTCGCGCTCCCGCGTAGCAGTATCGCTTCTCATCGCCCTGCATTGGCTTTCGCAAACAATCCGATCAGACCGATAGAAAGAATACCGATCGAGCCGAGGATTAAACTCGAAGGCTCTGGCGCTTGCGTGACCGTATAGCTGAGAAGGGTGTCGGCGCTGCCAATCGCGGTGCCAAGTCAGCGGCACAACGTGGGTTCGGGGAAGGTATACCACAGGAATAAAACTGCGGCTGAAAGACCGGAGCAGCGTATGGATTTGTGGCTAGGTCGGTAACGCCAAAAAGGCCTAGGTCAATCTCCGCCCCACCGGTGTAAAGTGATCTTCTTCAGGATTCAGCCAAGGGGAGGTGTAACTCTCACAGAGTCTGCAGCTTACTTATCGCCGCCGGAATTGAGGCGCCGGCGCGCATAATCCGCGTAGGAACTGGCCGGATCCAGCTTCAGATAAGCGATCCAGTGTTCGCGCGCCTCATCTGGAGAGCCGAGCTTGTCACACACCGTCGCGAGGTTGTAGCGAATGTCGGGATTGCCCGGATCAAGGCGTGCCGCCAGCCGCAACTGCTGGCGCGCATCCTGCAGCAATCCCAAATCATCCAGGGTGCTTGCCAAATTGAATCGCGCCAGAGGATTATCCGGCTGCACTTCGACCGCGCGCGCAAAAAAATCCCGTGCAATTTCCAGTTGACCATCTTCAAACGCGAGCGCTCCGCGATTTAGCAGCGCCTCGACGTGCCGCGGTTCAATCGCGATTACGCGCTCATACGCCTCGATGGCCTTCGCTCGCGTGGCCGGGTCGGCATCAAACTCCAGTGCCATGCGGAACCAGCCGTCCGCATTGCGGTCCGGCATCACGCGCACATTCTCCAGCAAGTCGCGTGTGGCAAAATTCAGAATGAATTGCCCGGAGATCGGCTCGAGCTGCCCGCCATCCGCGTCCTCGACAATTACATCTTTACCGTTGGAAATGATTCGCAATTCCGTCAGCGGAGACTTCACTTCGGAAAGTTTCTGCCGCAGCGCGGTCAAGGAATGTTTCAGCCGCGCCGGCGAAACGCCCTTATCCATCAATTGCTTCGCCGTGCGCAAAGCGATCAAGTCGCGAAAATCGTAAAATTCGCGCACTGCCGCAACGCGCGGCTCGATCACCTGCGACTCTTCCCACTGCTTTAGTTGTTTGTCGGATACATCCAGAATGCGCCGCAGATCCGCCCGCGTGTATTGCTCGCTGGCTTTCATGAACCGCTAGCTGGCGACCTTCTTCGCCGGTTTTTTTCCATCCTTGGCCACGTCTTTCACCACGCTGATGGCCCGCACCGGTGGCTTCTTCGCCGGCGCCACAGGCTTCTTCTCCAGGCTCTTCTGCAGCGCGGCCATCAAATCCACCACCGGCGCCCGCTGCGGATGCGAGACGGCGGCAATCCCTTTGCCCTCTTGCTTCGCCGCAATCAGCGCCCGCATGCCTTCCTGATATTCATCGCGATATTTCGCCGGCTCAAACTCCGCGGCCAGATTCTCGATCAATTGCACCGCCAGCTTTTTCTCCGCGTCCTTCAATTCCACGTTGTCGTTCTTTCCATATTCCGCCAGCGCGCGAATCTCGCTCTCATAAAACATCGTGTGCAGCGTCAACCCATTCTCTCGCGGCCGGATAATCACAATGTGCTCGCGCTGATGCATCGACAGCTTGGCAATCGCGCAGTACCCCGAATCCTCCAGCGCCTTCAGCAGCAAATAATACGCCTTCTTACCCTCGGGCTCCGGCGTCACGTAATACGAGGCGTCGTAATACAGCGGATCCACTTCCTCGAGCTTCACAAACTCCTGAATCTCCATCGTCCGCCCGGAGTCCGGCTCGATGCTGTCCAGCTCTTCTTCCGTGAAGAGTAAATATTGATCGTCGTCGTACTCGTAACCCTTAACGATCTCCGAGCGCTCCACTTTGCGGTCGCACGTCGGGCAGAACGTCGGCATCTTGATCCGCGAGTGACACACGGAGTGCAGCTGATTCAACCCAATGCGCTCCGAGCGCGCCGCGCTAAACAGCCGTATCGGAATCGACAGCAAGCCAAACGTCAAAAAACCCTTCCACACGGATGTAGCCATCGCTTCTCCTAACTAGAGCGAAATCAAAGCGAAACTGAGACAGGCTCGTCCCACACGTTTTTTCAGGCTACAAATTCTATGTGGATTTCCAACATTTTAGAATCGCAAAGTTCCTGTACGGCGCATTTCGGGTAACTGCTAGTGCGCCGGGTGACCTTATTCCAGGATAGACTTGGGCGGTGGTTTCATCGCGACATCGGTTCTGCAGATTTGCGGGCGCGTGGCCTACAGTATTAAGTGCGGCGCCACCAAGCCAATGAATTCTCGCGGCGTTATGATTTTCGTTTTCTTCCAGAATTTCGGAAAATGTTTTTGATTGCCTGTGACCAAATAGTCCGCTCGCGCACTGTCGGCGCACTCAAGAAACATATTGTCGTCAGGATCGGAAGTGATTTCGATGCGCCGCGCCGGAATCACGCTATAACTGCGATTCTTGATCAGTTGCAATAACTGCTGGCGAAGCCCCTTGCCAATCCGCAGCTCCGGACGGGAAAGTACCTCCCGATACTCCTCCAGGATGGGCTCGGACACGTATACTCGCGCCGGCTTGGTCAAGGCCACCGTCAGCACGGTGCGCTGCAAACCCACCGGCTTGATGGCCGCGGAAATCACCACGTTCGTGTCCAGCACCAAGCGGAGGGGAAGCATTTACCGCTTTCGCTTTTGCGCCCTAGCATTCTTGATAATCCGATCGATCTGGCGCGAGGTCAACGCAGTTGTACGGTTGCGCTCCGCCTCCTCACCGATGAGCCGCAACACCTCCGGCTCCGGTGCTGCAAGCCTCACGTAATCCCGGATGCTGAGTAACACCGCTCTCGGCGTCCCGCGCTTCTCAATCACCAGCGATCGGCGCTCGTCATTCACCCGATTCAACAGCTTCGCGAAATTCGCTCGCGCATGAAGAACAGAGACCATTACCGTACCACCCTTACTCATCGGTCGGTTTGTCGGCATAAAACAGCTGTCCCTTTCACGTCTCTGAACTGTACAGTTCCTAAGGGCGCCAGTCAACGGCGAAGGAGCGCCGGATGCTGGGAAACGCATAACGCTTGTCAATCCGGCGTTTGCCCCATGGCCTCAGTCATTTCGTCACGCGCCTGAACGTAATCGAGTTGCGATTGCAGCAGCATCGTCTTGGCGTCCAACTCGTGCGCGGCGGCGCTGGCAGCTTGCGAACGCAGCGCCGTCCCTTTCTCAAGCTGCTGGTTCGTGACGCGGCTCGATTCCGTGCGCAAATTCACCAGCTCCTGCGAAACCTGCACCATCTGACGCGTGCGTTCCAGTTTGTTCCACGCCGTTTGTACGCGCAGTTCTACCTCTTCCTTCATGCGCGCCAAATTTTCTTCCGCCCGCGCCAACTGCGATTTATGTTCGGCGATGGCGGCGTTTCTGCGGCCGCCATCGAAAAGGTCGTAGCCGAAACGAATGCCCAACGTGCCGAAATTGCGCACCAGAAAAGGCACATTGTCCTGGTAGCTGTAACGAGCGAAGGCATCGACGTCAGGAATGTACTGGCGTTTGGCCAGGCGCACGGCGGCGTCCGCTTCCGCGATTTGCGCCCGCGCTTCGGCGATTTCGGGATGGGACTCCATCGCCACGTGCAGGCACTCTTCGAGTTCGCACGCGGCGCTGACGTTGCGCACGGTGGCATCGAGGGTTAACGCGGTGGTGAGCGGCAGGCCGATAGCGTCGTCCAGTTGCATTGTCAGGTCGGTGAGTTGCAACTCCGTGGTGAGCACATCTTGCTTCGCTTCCAGGAATTGCGCGCGGCTCTCGATGGCCTCTTCTTCCAGCGTGCTGCCGTATTTGACCTGTTCCAGGCGCTCGTTTTGCGCCTCTTCGCTGGCGTGAATTTTCGCTTGTGCCGCTTCGCGATGCGCCTGCGCGATCAGAATGCGGTAATAGATCTGGTGCACTTTAAGGGCGACGGCGTTTTCCGCCTGGCGCGCGCGATCTCGCGTGGCGCTCAATTCAGCCGCCGCCTCGTCGTTCGCCGATTTTATTTTCCACAGCTGGGAAAGCGGCTGCGTCAGCGAAGTCCCGCTGGTCACAATCGTTTTCCCGCCTTGATTGAGGACCACGGAGCGGAGGGGCAGCGCAGTTCCGTCAAGCTCGCCGAGGCTCCCCGCGGGAATGCCGATGTATTGCGTGTCGCTGATCCGCAACACATTGCTGTCGTTGCGAAGAAGCGGGAAGTAACCGCTGCGCGCCAGCTCTTTCGAGTGTTCTTTTTCTTCCACTTTATATTGGCTGATGCGCACGATGTGATTGTGCTTCAGCGCGAGCTGCACCGCTTCGTCCAGCGTGATCTGGCGTGGCACGGCCGATTTAGCTTCTTGCGCGGCGGTGGTCGCAGCGTAAATCAGCGGCAGCAAAATACATACGAGTGCGGCGCGAGCGTTCATGATTTTGTCCTTTGCGTAGCGGAAACTTCCTCTTCCGGAAAGCTGAGTTCGCCAAAGTCCATGGGGGATTTTTTCAGCAGCGCGACGAGCAACAGCGCGAGCACGCACGCCCACGCGATCAGGTGAAAGCCGTCAATGAACGTCAGCGCGTAGGCCTGCAGTCGCACCCGCCCGCTGATCAATCCGACGGCGCGCCCGGTCGCGGCGCCCAGGCCGGCGGATTTGCCGTACAGCCCGGCGGCAAGTTGCCGAATGGCGGCGTCTGTCGTCCAGCTGCCCGGCTGCACGTGCAAGCCGAGGAGGTTGGAGTGCAATTGTTCGCGCACCGCGATGAAATGGGTCAAGAAGGCCACGCCGATTTGCCCGCCGAGCAGCCGGATAATGTGGAAAAAAGCGGAAAAAGTCAGCGCATCTTGCGGTTTGGTCAGTCCGCCGCTGAAAATGGCTTGCAAGACAATGGTGGACACCAGCCCGATGAACGCAAACGATTGCCCCACGGCCATTAGCAGTTCGGAGCGATAGTAATCCTGCGCGGACCACGCCGTGGTGTACTGCGCGTTCAGCAGCGATGCCGCCGCCATGCACGTGAACCCCGCCGCCATCAGCAGCCGCGAATCAAATCCGTACAGCAACAACAGCGCCGCAATGATCGCGATCAGCAGTTGCGGCGCCGCAATCCACGCCACCGCCGGCGCGATCTGGTCGGCCTCAAAGCCGTGAACGGCCAGAGATTGCGGGATTAGAATGATGGTAGCCAGCAAGCAGAAGCGAAAAAGGATGAGTCCGATGCCCAGCACTTGCGTGTTCCACAGACGCAGATAAGGAAGATCGACCAGCGGATTGGGGCTGCGCAAACGCCGTATCAGCGAACCCAGCAAAAAAACCACCGCGCCGTAAAAGAGCGCGTTAAAGAGTCCGGAGCGCCACCAATCGAGCCGCTGCCCCTGATCCAGCGCGGCGAAGAGCAGCGCGAATCCCGCGCTGGCATACAGAAAGCCCGCGAAACTTGGCGCCACCGCCCCAGGTTTTCTCGGCGCCGGAGCCGGAACGCCATAGTAAATGCAAGCGGCCATGATGGGCGTGAGCACCGCCGAATTCCAGAACATCCAGTGGTACGAAAGATGGTCGCGATACCAGCCATAGAGCGACGGAGCAATGTTCACCGCGCCATCGACTGCGGCCGCATACAGCGCGAGTGTGAAAGGCAAAAACCGCGGCGGAATATTTTTCAGCGCGAACGTCAGGGTCAAAGGATAAAAGGTCCCAGAGGTCAAACCGGCGAGCACCAGCGCGGTAATCAACAAGCTGTAGTTGTGGATCAGCGGAAGGAACGCGCAGATCGCCGTGAACGCCGTGGCCGCCAGCATCAGCACCTTGCGTGCGCCCAGCAAACCACCGAGATACACCGTAAACGGCCCGATAAACATCAGCGCGATGTTGAAAGCGCTGCCGATCCACGCGCCGTCGTCATAGCCGATGCCCAGTTCGCCCTTCAAGTCCGCGGTGCCCAGCGTGAGCATGCGCCCGGTGAGCGTAACGATTCCCGCGCCCATCACCACGCCTAAAATCCCCAACAGCGGCGTTTGCGAAAGGTCTGCAGGCAAGCCTCCGGCAATCGCCCTGGCGATTTGTGCCTTTGAAGGCGGATGTAACGCTGCGCTTTGCGTGGCCATCGTGCGCTCCAATTACTGAGAAGTACGGACGGTGGCGCTCACGGAGAGGCCGGGGCGCAGCTTCGCGGCTTGTGTGGCATCGTCCAACGTAATCTTCACGGGAATTCTTTGCACCACTTTCGTGAATTTCCCGTGGCGTTGTCCGGCGGCAGCAGGCTGAATTGCGAACCGCTGGCCGGAGCGATTTCCTGCACCTTGCCGCGAAAAGTTTGCCCGGGATACTCGTCGATGTGGATCTCCGCGGGATCGCCGACTTTCATGTGCGTCAACTGCGTCTCGCGGTAGTTGGCTTGCACCCATTTGGTTTCCGCCACGAAGGTCAGGACTTGCGTGCCCGGCGAAACGAGCTGGCCGGCGCGGACCTGCCGTTCACCCACGGTGCCGTCGGCCGGCGCGTGAATCTTCGTGTAGCCGAGATTCACCTGCGCAAGGGTCAGGCCAGCCTCTTTAGCGTGCAGATCGGCCATCAGTTGCGCGTCTTGCGATTCCAGCACTGCTTTGCCGCGGCGTTCCGTTTCCACGCCGATCTCGGCGCCGCGCAGCGCGGTTTTGGCCTGCGCCAGGTCGGCTTCCCTGCTGGCGGCTTGCGCCGCGAAACGTTGCTCGTCGGCTACCGCCCCTTCCACCTTCTGCTGCGTCGTGGCATGTGTGGCGAGCAACGCCTCCTGCCGTGTGCGCTCGGCAGCGGTGCGAACCACGTCGGCGTGGACCGCGTTGATGCCCGCTTCGGCGGCGGCGATTTGCGCTTTGGCCTGATCGACGCTCGCGAGCGCTTTATCGATGCGCGCATCCTGGAGCTCGCGCTGCTTGCGATTATTCTGGATGGTCGCCTTGCCGGCTTCCACCGCCGCGGTGCCTTGTGCGAGTTGCGCCTGATAGTCGTCGTCCTGGAGCTCCACGAGCAGGTCGCCCGCCCGCACTTTTTGATAGTCGGAAACTTTCACATCGCGCACGATGCCCGCCACTTTTGTGCTCAGGGGCGTCAGGTCCCCGCGCACGACGGCGTCGTCGGTCACCTGCTCGATGCGTCCGCCTTCCCAGGCATTCCAGTCGCGCGTCATGGTGATGATCACCGCGGCCGCGAGCAGCAGCACCAGCACCGGCGTAAGATACTTAAGCCACGGCCAGCGGGGTTTCGTCGGCGCGCTCGCCACGTGCTCGTTCTGCGCGGCCACAGCGGGCGCCGGCGGCGTTACGGGACTCGGAGTTGCAGAGGCCATTATTTCGTCTCCTTAGAAACAGCATGCTGTCGGTTGCGATATTCGATTCACGAGACCGGATCAGGGCCAAACATTTATTTCGCCGGCCATTGCTGGATTTTGTCGATCTTCGACTATATACCTATAGGTAATATATAAACAGAATTACATTTCTGCGCCGGCGTAGTTTATGTTACCGCGAGCCGCTTTCTTCTGCCACCATCGACCTTCCGAGGTACGCCGTCCGCCTTCCGCGCGTGTTTGGCTGAGGTCTACGGAGCATCGGCCCAAAACTGCGGTATTCCATTAATAGTGGAAGATACGTTCGATGGCCAGAGACCGTCACATGGTTTCGCGCTGGCCAATGCGCTATGGCGGCCGATCGTTTGGTCTTCCGTCCGAACGAAGCGGTTGTTCCGACCCGGAGAGTGTGGGTACAATCAGGAACAGCAGAGCGGGCGTCGTACAATGGCAGTATAGAAGCTTCCCAAGCTTCGGACGTGGGTTCGATTCCCATCGCCCGCTCCATAAAGCCTGTTGATGCAGTTGGCTTTACTGGCTAAGTTGGCTGAATCCAGCATAAAAATCGTCCGTTTTGGACTGTAGTTGGACTGAAGTCCAATCAATTGGACCGAATTCTTTTCACTCGGATTGCTACGCGAGCAGGTGTGGTATCGACAACGATCTTGTAAACCGTCGCCGAGAGTCGCCCGCGGGATAGGGACGTGACCCCACCCATCGGTTGAAAGCCGAAAGGTCGTGGGTTTATTCGGCTCCATCTGCATCGTTTGCAGCGCGCAGGAGTCTCTACAACCGATTCATTCTGTACACTCTGGCGGTTTCTCCCGTTCCGGCCTAAAGTAATGTGTGACTCGGCCTGAAGTTGACACCACGACATCGGCTTGGGGAAGACGTAATTCACACTCCCTGCAGAAATGGCGGAAGATAGTCGAGCTTCTGACTGACACTGTCCGTGCTCCCGCTGTATTAGAACCAAGAATGGAGTACCCGAATCTAACAGGGCAAGAAGGGGCATTTCATGGAGAGAGCAGTACAGTCGATCGGAGAAGTCTCGTCGCCGGGCGAACCAGCGAAGGGCGAGTCAGGGCTGTTTTCGACTGAGTCTGTCCTCAACCTGCAAAAATTGATTTTTGCTGGGTCTCCTCTGTCCGAAGTTCTAGCGAACATTGCTCAGTTGGTTGAATCGCAAGCCGAGGGCATGTCTTGCACGATTTGGCTCCCAGACGAAGACGGAAGAGAACTCTATTGTGCTGCTGCGCCCAGCCTTCCTGGATTCAGCGCTCGCGTTGGGACCATGTCTGTTGGTCCGAAGGGAGGATCCTGCGGCACGGCGGTTTATCGGAGAGAGTCGGTGTATGTGACCGACATCCTGACCGATCCCGCCTGGGACCTCTATCGTGACCGCCTGTTGCCTTATGGAATTCGTTCCGTTTGGTCCCGTCCATTGTTCACGAGTGAAGGCAAAGCACTTGGCACTTTTTCCATCAATTATCGTGAACCACGCAAACCCGGTGCAAACGACCTGCAGTTGATCGAGAATGCCAGCCACATTACCGGGATCGCGATTGAGCGCCACATGAAGGAACAGGCGTTGCAGCGTGAACGCGATCGGTTGCGATTGCTTCTGGAAATCTCAAGCAGCGTGACCTCCAGGTTAGACCTCCGGCAAGTGGTTGAGGCTCTTTCGACGAATCTATTCAGGGTAATGCAATGTGACGTGTCCGCTTTACTGCTACCCGACTCTGAGAGCGGCGAGTTACGCGTCACTCTGTTGCACAATCCAGACTCAAGAGGACCCTTCCGCGAGGGATCTTTGGTACCGATGAATAGTTCGATCTCAGGTCAGGTATTGCGGAAGGGCAAGAGCGTTTGGATCGATAGCTTCGAACAGGTCCGCGCGGATCCTGAAATTTACGGGAATCCTGACGGCCAGCTTCTTTATGAGCGCGTGCTCGAGGAGGGCCTCAGGACGGGGTGTTACCTTCCGCTCGTAGGCCGAGACCGGGTGGTTGGCGTTCTAATGCTTTCTAGGCGTTCGGACAATACTTTTGAGAAAGACGACGTCATCTTGCTCGAGCAGGTGGCCTGTCAGGTAGCGATTGCAGTTGAGAACACCTTGGAGTACGAAAAGGCGACAAAGGATCGAGATAAAGAAACGAGACGGAGACTCTATCTCGAAGAGGAAATTCGCGCCGAGTTTGGCGAAATCGTCGGAGAGAGCCCGGCGCTGAAGACCACGTTGAGCCTGGTGTCTGTGGTGGCGCCTACGGATTCCAGCGTGCTGATCCTGGGAGAGACGGGAACTGGCAAAGAACTCGTTGCGCGGGCCATACATAAGCTCGGCAGTCGCAGCGAAAAGGCATTCGTCAAATTGAATTGCGCCGCAATCCCTCTAGGGCTTCTTGAAAGCGAGCTGTTCGGACACGAAAAAGGAGCATTTACAGGTGCCGTGGCGCAAAAAACGGGACGGTTCGAGCTCGCCGACAAAGGTACGCTGTTTCTTGACGAGGTCGGCGACATACCTCTGGAACTTCAAGCGAAACTGCTGCGCGTCTTGCAGGAGCAGGAATTCGAGAGGCTCGGCAGCAACCGTACGCATAAGGTTGACGTGCGGCTGATCGCGGCCACGCATCGGGATTTGCCCGCGATGGTGAAACAAGGGGCCTTTCGCGAGGACCTTTACTATCGTCTGAAAGTGTTTCCGATCCAGGTCCCGGCGCTGCGACAACGCACAGGGGATATTCCGCGATTGGTGCGGCATTTCACAGCACTCTACGCTCAACGTATGAACAAACGAATTGACATAATCCCTGCGGATACGATGGATGCGTTGGTGCGATACTCATGGCCCGGAAACATTCGCGAATTGCAGAACTTTATTGAACGCGCTGTGATTCTCTCTCCACAGTCGACACTAGGCGCGCCAACTTCGGAGTTGGAGCCGTTCCAGCCTTACAAGGAATCGAATGCCCCTATGAATGGTCTTGCCGAGGTCGAGCGGGATCATATCCTTCGAGCGCTGGAAGCGAGCAACTGGGTGATCAGTGGCGCGGCCGCGCGCTTGGGGATGAAGCGAACGTCGTTGGCTTACAGGATGAAGAAGCTTGGTGTTCGCCGGTCGATTGAAGTCCCGCAGAAACGCAGTGCCGCCGGTGCGGCTGGCGCCGACTGAGTTTGCGAACCGCTATAGCAAATTACCCGCCAGCGGCAGCAGCGAATCCGACGGAAATCCGTCAGCGGCGGAAATCCGTCGGCGATTTGTCAGAAATGGTTTGAGATTTACTGAGCTCCTTCCTTTCCAACTTCAATCGCCAGAATGATTTGCATGGGCCGTCCTCTCTTCGAGTGAACTGTGCCTTCCTTGGCATCTCGCGTGCCTTGAGGACCAAAGAAGCGAGGAGATGACTTATGAGTGATGCGACGTCACGAACAGCCCCCAAACGCCCAGAGCCCAGCCAGGCCGGCGCGCGATTTAGCCTGCCTCCTACTTCCATCCATAAGGTCGAAGCCGACGGCGTGCAGGTATTTTATCGCGCGGCCGGCGAAGCAAATGCGCCCGTAGTTCTCTTGTTGCACGGATTCCCAACCTCGTCGTTCATGTTCCGCGAGCTCATTCCGCGCCTGGCCAATGATTACCGAGTGATCGCGCCAGACCTTCCGGGTTTCGGATTCACAGAAGTGCCGTCTGAACGAAAATATCCGTACTCCTTCGATCGATTAGCATTCACGATCGACGCTTTCACGCAGGCGCTCAAGATCGACCGCTACGCAATTTACGTGTTCGATTATGGCGCGCCAACCGGCTTCCGTTTGGCGATGACGCACCCTGATCGAGTCACCGCCATTGTTTCGCAGAATGGGAACGCATACGAAGAAGGCCTTGGTGAAGCTTGGGGCCCGATCCGAAAGTACTGGACTGCACCTACGGCAGAAAATAGGGACATACTCCGCCAAAGCATTCTGACAGCGGGTGGAACGCGCTGGCAGTACACCCACGGCGTAGCAAATCCGGAGATGGTTCCGCCAGAGTCGTACACATTGGATGCAGCTCTGCTCGAACGGCCAGGGAACAAAGAGATTCAGCTCGATTTGTTTCTGGATTATGCGTCGAACTTAAAGCTCTATCCGAAATTCCAGGAATATTTTCGCAAGTCCAAACCGCCACTCCTTGCGATCTGGGGCAAGAATGATCCTTTTTTCGTTCCCCCAGGAGCGGAAGCTTTTCGGAAGGACTTGCCCAGCGCGAAAGTTCAGTTCCTTGACACCGGACATTTCGCAATAGAGACCCACGTCGTAGAAATTGCTTCCGCCATGAAGGACTTCCTCGAGACGAATGGCATCAGGCGCTAGGGCGGACAAACCGCTTTTTGCCGATCACTTTTGTCTCTACCGCTCAACGAGTAATTGGCCGGGATGGTGAAAAAGGGTGCTCGCTGTCTGCTCATTTACGAGCAAGTCGTGAATTGGAACGAGGAGGAAGGCATGGAACGTCGTGGCTTTCTGGGAGCGCTCACGGCCGCGTTTCTAGGTGTTGTGCTCGAGGGCTCTTTCACGGATTTTGCGCGAGCGCAGAACGCCGCCGCAAGCTTGCCGGACCGCGCTGCCAAGGGAAACGAATTCCCCGAGAGTTCGACAATCGTCTTGGTCCATGGGGCCTGGGCCGACGGCTATTGCTGGAGCAACGTTGTTCTCCCTCTGGAGCGGCGGGGTCTCAAAGTGATCTGCGCGCCGATCCCCCTCACGTCCCTAAGCAACGACGCTGCCGCTTTGAGTTGGGCACTCGAACGGACCAGCGGCCCAGTGGTCTTGGTGGGACACGCCTATTCCGGCGCCGTGATCGCCGCGGCGAAAGAAGAGCGGGTCAAGTCCCTGGTCTATATCGCGGCGCTGGCGCCGGACGAGGGCGAGACGGTTGCGAAGGTCTTCTATCGCGACACACCGAGCCCGGAAGCACCAAAGATGGTTCCGGATTCCCACGGTTTTGTGTGGATGCCCGAGGACGCGTTTCGCCGGGCGCTCGCACAGAAGGCGTCGGACGATCAGGCAAAGATCGCGGCCTCCGTGCAACGGCCGATTTCAGTTCAGTGCATTCAAGAACCAGCACCCATGCCCCTCTGGAAATCAAAACCGTCGTGGTACTTGGTCGCTGAAGAGGATCGCATGATCAATCCGAAAACGCAGCATTTCATGGCGGATCGGATGGGCGCAACGGTTCGGTCGCACCGCGTGGACCACACGCCCATGTATTCAGAGCCAGCTCTCGTGACCGACATAATTTTGGAAGCTGCGCGAAAGACTCTTTCGCACTAGCTTTGTGGGGTCGGCGGTGCGAAAGCCCGACAGCGCGCAACTCAATTCGCGAGTCTGGCCAGCTGATTATTCCGAAGAGGTCATCTGATGGAAATCAAATCCGTTGCCATTGTCACCGGCGCGAGTCAAGGCATAGGACAGGCTACGGCAGTTCGGCTGGCCCGTGATTTCTCAGCCGTTGTGCTGGTGGCCAGAAGTAAGGACAAACTGGAAAAAACCGCATCCGAAGTGAAATCGGCCGGCGCCGAAGTGACGGTCTGCGCTCTCGATTTACGCGAACCGCAAGCCGCGGAGACGGTGGTCGCTGTGACCCTCGAACGCTTTGCCAGGATCGATGCCTTGGCAAACATTGCCGGCGCGGTTCCTCAGATTGATTTGTTTGAGATGGCGGACGCGCAGTGGGACGACGGCATGGCGCTTAAGTTCCACGGCGCCAGGCGGTTGACAATGCGGGCCTGGAACGCGTTGAAGGCCTCGCAGGGCTCCGTTGCGTTCATCTCCGGAAGCGCCGCTCTCGATCCGAAACCTGGATTTGCCGCCGTCGCGGCGATTAACGCGGCCATCATTGCACTCGCCAAGGCATTTGCCGAGCAGGGAATCAAAGACGGGGTGCAGGTCAACAGGGTCGTACCGGGCGCTGTAATGACCGGTCGCCGGCGGTCCTTCTTTGAAAAGTGGGCGCCCGCGCACAATCTTACTGTGGAAGAGGCAGTCCGGAAGTTCCCGCAGGAAGCGGGAATCGCGCGCTTTGGAAAACCGGAGGAGATTGCTGACTTGCTGGCTTATCTCGTCTCGCCCGCGGCGCGGTGGATGACCGGCGCCTCCGTGCGTATGGACGGCGGCGAGATCAAGGGCATTTAAGCGAGAGCCCGCTTCGGAATTTAACCTCAGACTGGGGACTGGATGGAGAGCGTGACTAAGGATCTTTTAGACGAGGAGGAAACGGTGGAACGTCGTAGCTTTCTTGGCGCGTTGACCGGCGCATCTCTCAGTGTCCTCTCAGAAGGCGCTTTCACGGAATTCGCAAAAGCCCAAAACACCCCACAAGCCGGAACAGATCCAATTAATCAAACTGCTTTCGAGACGGCGCAGGTCGAGGTTTCAGGAAACACGATATTCGTGCGCCGCTATGGAAAGGGACCTGCCATTCTGCTGGTGCATGGCTTCCCACGAACAAGCCTGATGTGGCGATTCCTCGCTCCGAAGCTCGCTGCGAATCACACCGTGATCTGCGTGGACCTCCGGGCCTACGGTCGCAGCGGAATCCCGGCTTCCACCGACGACCACTTTCCCTATTCAAAGCGAGCAATGGCCAAGGAACTGGTTGATGTGATGGATAAACTCGGCTTTCCGACCTTCACGCTCATCGGCCACGACCGTGGAGGGCGCGTCTCCTACCGTCTGGCCCTGGATCATCCGAAGAAAGTGGAGCGTCTCGCGGTGTTCGATGTAATTCCGATTTTCGAGGCGTGGAACCGGTCCGACGCGCGCTTCGCGCGGACTTACTGGCCATGGATTTTGCTGTCGCAAAGAGCCTCGCTACCAGAGAGCTACCTGCTCGGTGCGCCCAAGGCTGTCTTCGATAATCCCTTCGGACACGGTTCCTTCGGCGGCGAGATTCTTGAGGAATACATTTCCACTTATCGTGACCCGGCCCGCGTTCATGGAATCTGCGAGGAATATCGAGCCGCGGCGACGATCGACGTCGAACACGATCGCGCCGACAAGGAAGCCTCCAGACGAATCGAATGCCCAATGCTGCATCTATGGGCCGAGGGCGGCCCGCTCGACACTTTCTATGCCAAAGACGGTGGTCCGCTCGGCATTTGGCGGCAATGGGCTCCGCGAGCGCAAGGGCAGGCGATGAAGGGAGATCATTTTTTCCCGGAAGAGAATCCTGACGACACCGCCGTTCTCGTCAAACAGTTCCTCTCCGTGTAAGCCGTCTCTCGCAGAGGATCAAGAAAAACAGAAGTGTTTGGTGCTCTCTATCTGGAGAGCGCTCGGCCCCAGATGCTCGAACTCAAGGAGATACGGAAATGAAAACGTGGAAAAAAATTACAATTCCAGTTGCCGCGGTCGCGCTCTTGGTTGCCTGGTATGCATTTCGCCCGGAGCGGCTCGTGATCAATCGAAGTGTCAACGAAGCCATGCCGAACGCACCTGGCTCCTCGTCGGCGCAGCCTGTGGAATCCGGGCGGTTCTACAGCATTTTGCATCCGACCGAAGGCACCGCAACCATCTATCAGACGGGTGATGGGACGCGTGTTCTTCGTTTTACGAGCTTCAGCACGTCAAACGGCCCCGATGTTCACGTTTACATGGTCGCCGCCGACGATGCCAAGGACGCAGCAACCGTGCAAAAGGCCGGCTTTGTTGACCTGGGAGTGATCAAAGGAAATATCGGCGACCAAAATTACACGCTCGGCAGCGACTTGGACCTGGCGAAATACCGTGCAGTGTCCATATGGTGCAAACGATTCAGCGTGAATTTCGGAGCCGCGGCGCTAAGACCGGAAGCGGCATCGCAAAATCACTAGGACACGGTTACAATCCAAAAAACGAGCGGGCGTAGCTCGTTGGTAGCAGAGACGCTTCCCATGCTTCGGGCCTGGGTTGCGGCGCCTCCTTGGAGCAGACAACTTTAGTTCGCCGCGCATAACGACTTCTCGCATCTTGATTTCTAGACCGAATCGATTTTGGAGCGTCTTGGACCTCCCCACAAGCGCAATACCCAGCAAATCAACCACTTAGCCGCATTGAAGTTTGGGTTCGCTTCCCATCGCCCGCTCCTTAAACCCTGCTGCGCGAACACCGCCATTCTCCATCGCCGCATCCTTTTTCGTTATGCGGAGGCACGCTCAGAAAATGCCGGGACGGGATCTCGTCCGAACGGACGCCAGCAACTAATCCCACCGGACGGGGTTTAGGACTGACTACACTCGGGAAAGTTACGACTGCGGACGCGCGAGGTTGACCCAGGAAGGATTCTTCCCACACTGAAGTGGGGCTGCAAGGGGTGAACGAGATGGACGTGCCCTGCCCTAAGTGCAACAGCACCGATCTCCAAAAAGTCTTTCTGGCCTGCGAAGAAGCCCTCTACCGGTTTCGGGCCGAATCATGAACTTGCACGAACAAGCTTGGCCCAACATTGCTGGACTCGCTCCAGTGCAACAGGCCGAGATGAAATTACTCCTGGCCCGTAGGTGGCCACCGCTCAAGCCGTTGCCGGTATTCAAGTTCGAAACAGATGAGTATCGCGCCTCGGTCGATTTCGACAAGACGCGTGGAGAGTGGATCTGTCGCAAAACATCTTTACTGTCCAACAAGGTTCAGGAACTGCGCGGTGGATTGGCCGAAATAACCATGGCATTACCCCACGGTCGAGCGGAAGTGTCTGCCGAATGTGCCGCAGCAGAACCGCCAGAACAGGAGTTGGAGAAGGACGCCAGTCGCCGTCTCCAGGCCATGCTGGAGTGGCGAGAGAATTACGAGAATGGCGCACTCTATTCTGGCCTGCAGGACTATCTGTCCGGAAGCCAGCAGGATGAAATCGCCGACAGCATTCGGCTGACCCTTACCGCTCGGCAGCTTCAATTCAACCCGAAGAACGTTGCGTACGTCTTTGACGCCCTTTCGAAGGCGAGCGGCAGGCTGGCAACGCTCATAGAAATCGCGCAGTGGAACAGGACGAACGCGGGAGCGGACGTACCGCCGAAAGTGGAAGCAGCCGCACCCGACACCGAAGGCCGTGTGCCGGTTGAGAGCCTCGTCCCCGCAACCGTTGAAAGCTTCCCAGAGGAGCCAATCGAGAGTGATGTTCCTGAGGAAGACGAACCTTCCTCGACTGAACTGATTGCGCATAACGTGTCTCAAACACCTGGGATCGCAGCGCCGGAGATTCTGGATGCGAACCCGCCATCGTTTGTCGAACATCTCCCGGAAAAAGTGCGCCACCACGCTCCAGTCGCCGGTTTTGCACCGCACGTTCGAACTGGCAAAGCCGCGTTGCCGCTGCATCGCATCGAGAACTTGCCCGCACGCTCACATGTTTTGGAAATATCCGGATTTCAGGTCGCCGCAGTACTATTTTTGTTCGCGGTGATCAGTCTCTCCGTTGGGCTCACCGTGGGGCGCGTCACGCTCGCAAAGCATTTCCCGGACACTCAGGAATCAATACCAGCTGTTGCTGCCACGTCACCGCCACCGGTGGAGCGCCCAGGCAATACGATTTCCCGAACCTCCACCCCGCCGGAGCCGAATCCCTCTCTTACTCCTCCTGCAGCAAATCCGCCGGCACCCGCGACGACAGGATCGCCCTCAGAAAGCCCATCCGCTCAATCCCTCGATGCACCACCGAAAGATTCACCTACCCGCGTGGCGCCGGTCGAACCATCGTCAGCGACAGCGACCCGGTCTCTCACTGATTCCGATAATTCCGAAGCCAGTTCTGAGCGTGAGGGCTCGACCGGGCTAATCGCGCGAAACGCTCCGCCACCCGCGAGTTCCCAACCCGTATATTCACTCAAGGTCGGTGGATCGATAAGTGGCGCGCCGAAAAATCCCGCCCCACGCAGGGCAACGCCTGCGCCGCGCGCCGCGCCGCACCTGTCATCGCCTTCCACAATCCTGGTGACTGGCCCGGGCGACGGCAGCAAACCGTTCAGGTTGACTCTCCCGGAAAAACCGATCGCCGCCTCCTTTTCTTTTGCGATGACCTCGCAGCTTTCTGTTCTTGTTCCTCCTGAGCCCGGAAATACATCGGCTCGTAGACCCGCTCGATTGCAAGCCGGCGAGCTTCTCTCCTTCGTTTGGCCTCGTTATCCAAGGCCGGGGGAGCGATATGGATCGGCAGAAACCGTAAAGGTCCGCACCACCATCGGAACGCTCGGCCAAGTGCTGGATATAAAGCTTCTGAGCGGCTCGACCTCTCTTCTTCCTGCGGCCAGGAGCGCTATTCGCCTGTGGCGTTACCAGCCCACTCTCTTGAACAAAAAGCCAGTCCAGGCTCAACAGGACGTCACCATCGAATTTCGCCCGCCACAGTATTTTTCGCACGTCACCACTCAGCATCCATCGCACAACTGATTTCATACGATCCGGCGTTGGCTGACCCATGGTACAAATCAGGACGCAAAGCATGTTCCTATGCGAATCTGTTCCGACCCATTAGGACGAAATCTCCGATCCCGTTTGGGGGGCGAACCGGAAGCTATTCCGGGCCAGAAGTTCGATGTGGCGCTACCGAGCAGGCGATGGCAGAATTTTCAAAATCCCTGAAGTTGAACGTAGTTGGACGCGAAACGGGACGCGGAAGCCAGTATGTTCACTAGGTTAGCCGGACCCGGACGTGGGTTCGATTGCCATCGCCCGCTCCATAAATCCCGATAACTCAGGCGTCGGGCTGGGCGGACTTCTTCCTTGCGATGTTGCTGGCAACAACCCATGCGGCGGCCATGATCGCCCAGGAGATAAAGAACGCGGTCCACGGCAGCCGAGTCTTCGGGGCGGCCAGAATCGCAGGAACCCACACAAGCAGCGTAAATATGGTTAGCATGCCCGCTTCCACGGTTGCGGCCACCTGCGGAAGGATCGAGAAAAGAACGCCGGTACCGCAAGCCATTTGTCCAACGCCGGTCAGGTAGGCCCAGCCCATTCGGAAGGGAAGCCACGCGGGGACCAATGCTGCGGTGTCCTTCGCATACACCAGGTGTGAAAGCCCAATCGGAATAAGAGAGAGTGCAAAGAGAATGCGTGCGATGCGGACGCCGTTCTCGCCCGTGGCGAATGCCAAGGGCGATCCTTCTCGTAGCCCAGCCAGCCTGGCAAATAGAGTCCACCCTCCAGCCAGAAGCACGCCAAGTTCAGCGACGCCCAGCCAAACGCCCTCGACCCCGGGCGCCACAAGCAGCGCGGGAACCTTCAGCAGCAGCCAGACGATAAGATATGGGAATAGGATACGAACCGACCATGCCGCGGTGGCTCGGAACAGCAGTCCGATGCCTCCCAAAAGCGTGAGCAGCCCCGAGGCGTAGGCGAAAGCGGTTCGTCCAGGAACCCATGCGGCGACTGGCTGCCACACCAGCGCGAAATCGCCGTAGATCAGCGCGAGGATGCCGAGGCCAATCATTCCGACGGCAAAGATTGTCAAAGCAGGTTGCTGGCTCCGTGTCATCTTTTATCCCAATAAGCGCTGGTGCTCAGCGCTAGGATTGCGGCGAATCGATTTCATTTGCGATTCGCAATTGCGCAGCGGAAAAAAATAATTCAGTGTCCAGGCGCCGAGCCGTGGCGCTGCTTCAAAACTGTTTGCGCCTCGTCGCATTCCAGGATAGGGGACCCGTTCTCTTCGCTGCGTTGGACTGCCCCTCGGAACTGAGTTAGAGCAAAATCTCCGACCAGCTCCTCACCCGCCCGTCGAGTCGGCAGGAACGGATCGCACAGCGCCGCCCCGACCACTCCTTCAAGCTCTTCCGCGTGCGCCCGCTGGACCGATTCCTTTATGGACGTAGACGCAAGGGCATGGAGAGCCGTTAGCCGAATGCGCTCGGCGACGCCCGGGCGCGACTGTTCTAGCAGGATGGCAGCCGCCCGCGGGTCACGCGTTGCAGCTAAGGCGAGCAACGTGGCCCGCATGACGTGCACCTCTGGTTTTGTTGCAGCTACGGTTTGCAAGTTGTCGAATGCTTGTGGCATGCCGGATTTTCCCAAAGCCTCCGCGGCTGCCGCTTCTACCGCATAACTGGAATCCGTCCGCGCGAGAGTCGACAGCGCAGCGAATGCTCTGGCATCCCGAGAGAAATGTCCCAGTGCGCGAACAACGGCGGTTCGCACGCGGCTATCCGGCTGCAACGCGGACAGCAAGACCGACTCGGCTCGATCCCCACCTATGTTTCCGAGACCGGTTGCGGCTGCCGCCCGGACCGCGTAGAAACCATCGGTCTCAAGCACTCGTCCCAGAGCCTCTATGCTGGCAGGAGTGTCTGCACCCTTCTTTTCTCCGAGCCGGTTCGTGGCCCAGACGCGGCTCATCATGGACGGATCTTTTTCCGCTTCCGCGATCAGGGCGTTCAGCGGCTTGTCGAACTGCACATACTTATCAATTATGCCGTCGGGATCAAAATCCACCCACTCCGGCTCAAAATCTAGCGGAATATCGAAATCCTGCTTCTGTGCGTTATCCTGAACCTGCATCACTTTTCGTTCGCCATTCTTTCCAAAGAATGCCAACTCCACCGGCATATCGAATAAAGGCGTCGCCTCATCGACCGTCTGCGTTTGGGCGACCGTGACCCTTTCGATCTTTGCGGCAGAATCGTAGTGTGCTTCAACGCGGTACTTGGGATGCCCGGCTAGGAACACCCACTCGCGAAAGAACCAATCGAGCTCCTGACCTGTCGTGGCCCGAATTGCCGCGATCAAGTCAGCGGTATCCGCGTCCTGGGCATGATGGACGAGCAAGTACTGTTGCAGGGCCTGAAATAGCAGCTCGTCTTGCGACGCAGGATGGGACATGGCCGCCGGCCCGTCCACGACATAGCGCAGCATATCCAGAACTGCAGCGCCCTTTTCGTGGGTCGTGGCGTCGAACATCTGCATTGGATCGGTGTAATGCTGATCGACAATCGGCCGCAGGTAGTCCGCGCGTCCTTCCAACTGCTCCGTCTCTTGATCGTCGTAAATCTCCAGACGATACGCATCATTGCCTGCGTGATGTTGCGTATACAGCGCCGAAAGCCAGGTGGCAAATCCCTCATTCAGCCAAATGTTGGCCCAGTCTCGCCCCTGCACAAAGTCGCCAAACCAATGCTGGCCGAGTTCGTGGGACACAAGTTCGGTGCTGGGATAATCCGCATCCGCGCGCTCATCGTGCAGCGTCGACTCCGTTAGCGTGGTGGCGCTGACGTTTTCCTGCCCACCGTAGAGGAAGTTGTGGACCGTAGTCTGTGCGTACTGCTCATAGGGATACTCGACGCCGGTGGCGCGAGAGAAGAATGCGATCATGTCGGGCGTCAGATCAAAGGATCGCCGCGCGGTCGCTTCATCGACAGAGAGAGGCACGTAGTAGTCCACTGGCTTATCGTGATAGTGGTCCGTTACTTTGCGCCAGGGTCCGACGGCAATGGAGATCAAATAGGAACTGTGCGGGATGCTCTCCACCCAGTCATACGTCACCTGCCCAGCGGCATGCGTCTCGCGGGCCAGTTTGCCGTTCGAGACGACAATTTGTCCCTCCGGAACAGTTGTTATGGTCTCGCTAGTTGCCAGATCATTCGGATAGTCCCAGCAAGGAAACCAATGGCGGTTGAACTCGGGCTCCCCCTGAGAGTACACCTCGCTCGGGGACTCCGGGTCTTGCTGCGTAGGGTTAACGAAAAACAGGCCTGTGCTCGGAAGCCCGTGGTACACGATGCGCACATTGAGGGAGCTGGTGGCATCGTAGTCGTGATCCAGCGTAATCCACAGACGCGGGTGCTCGATGGCATAGGTCAGAGAAACCGCCTCGCGCCTCTGTGTCTCCAGGGTCACAGCATCGATGGTTAAGTCCGAGCTATCCAGAAAAAATCTGCGAAACCCCGACGCAAACGGACGCAACGTTACCACCTCGTCCCCAAATACCTCGCCTTTCTGCTGATCAAAGTGCAGCGTCAGCTTGTAGTTCTCGACGTGATACGTGCGGCTGGGTGGCCGCTGCCACACGCCAGGGTCGCCGAAGGTGTGTGTACGCGGCTCATCCGCGTTACCCATCAAAACTGCGCAGAGCATTAAGCCGCCGATGATACGGATTGTCCTGGCGTACGAAGAAGCTCCCTCAATCATGGTTGTAAAGACGTTCCAAACGCCGTAACCGCTTTTGGAGACCATGATGCGGCCTTGGTGCGTCTGGCCGGAGCTGACGTCGGGCGCTCAAGAGAACACCAAAACTAGCCCATTGGCTCGGTCGATCCCTTCGCCGAATAGCTTGCGAACACGCTGGCGCAGGCTTCGATGAAGCTCCGCTCCGTTTCGCTGAAGGTGTTTGCGAAGTAGCTTTCGATGTCGAGTTCCGCGACGAGTTTCTTGTTCGCATGGATGGGCACGACGATTTCAGACTTCACCATGGACGAGCCCGCGAGATAGCGGGGATCCTTGGCGACGTCGTGCACCACGATGACCTGTCCGCTGCTGGCCGCCGCGCCGCAAAGCCCCCTATTTAGGGGAATGCGGACGTTGGGTGTAAAGCTGCCAGCGAAAGGACCCACCAGCAGGAAGCCGGGATCGGAGGGGTCGACGATATAGAAGCCAACCCAGTTGTAGCGCGTCATCTTTTCGTGAAGGCGGTTGGCGATACGTTCCATGAGGGATTGCGCGGTGGGCGCCGTCTTGGAGAAAACTTGCAATTCCTGTAGCAGCTCTTTTTGTGCTGGGGTCATGTTTTTGTTCGTGGGCGCATTTTAGCGCAAACACCAAGACTCGTTCACGAGCGAAACGACGGTACGCACAAGTCAGCGTTCGGCCTGCGAGGGGAAGTTAGCACAGAGCTCCCGCGAAGAGTACCGCGACATCCGCGAGGCTTTATGCCGTGCGTTGGATATCAGCGCCGGCCGGGTGCCCCAGGTAGCGCTTTTCTACCTGGGTGACGGCCTTAGATCCGCGGAATTTCAAGTTGTTTGCAGATGGCCCGAACCGTCCCTTCTTTGATTTCGCGATGGCGCGGGACGCTGGTGATCTTGTGCAAGGCGGGGTTGAGCCAATGCTATGGGCACCACCTTCGCGATACAAAACGCAACCTTGGTGGCGCAGATGGCGTTCCAATTCCGCAAGTTTCATGCTTCCGCTATTTCGAAAACCTCACGCACCGCGTGTGGAGAAAGGCCTTTTTCTGCAAGCTCGCGCTGGCATTGCAGCGCCAGCTTGAAGGCGTCCGCAAGATTCAATTTGGCCTCTTCGATGGTTTCGCCTTGCGAAATCGCGGCGGGAAACTCTTCCACAAAACAAGTGTAGCCACCCTCTTTGGCGGGTTCAAAAACGGCGGTCAATTTCATGCCCGTAGATTATCACACCTGACGAATGGCCAACTCCAATGCGTGCGTCACCCGCCTCTTAAGATATATTCACGATTATCGTGTAGCGAGGGGTTTGCAAATAAGACCGATGACCATGCTAATGATAGTCCACTGGACGAAGTAAGTAACAGCCTGTCCCAGAGCCAGTCCGTTGCGTCACCGGTATGCATCCCTGCGATGTCGGACTCCGGTGACTTCTACGGTGTCATCGTCCCTCAACTCAAAAAATACCCTGTAATCGCGGCAGCGCAGTCGGAATCCGGGAAGTGGCGGCTTGAGTTTTTTTACATCACCAACGCGGCTGCCCAGGAAGCGATCGATGCAATAGAGGATCTGCATCGCTGGTTCGCGTCCAAATCGCGCGAAGGTCGGCTCGCGCAACCGTCGACCACAGAACCGCCATCCGCCGAGGGGCCGGCGGTTCGTTCATTTGCTCAGGCCAAACTCGCGAAGGATTTCCTCATGGGGAACGCCTTCTCCGCGGTCCAGCGATTCGCGCGCGCGATGAATTGCGGCGATTGTGTCCGGGCTGAGCTCTTCCTCTTCTACCGGCACGTTTGCGAGAAATTCCGGCAGGGGCTGAAGCATGGCCTCCAGCAAGCCTACAACTGCCGTAAGTTGCCTAGGCTGCAGCTGATCAATCAGCTCGATCGCGCGTTCTTTGGTATCCGCCATTAGGGTTCAGTCACTCACCTAGATTCTCACACAGCTACAGCAGTTTCGTTCAAGCCTTGCCTCGAGTGCTTTGTCCAACAGAACCGAGAGTCTCGCGGAGACGCCGTTCCATGCGGCCAGCGTACCAGGACTGTCCCAAAACCGTCCGCCACCACCATTGATCCCGGCGTTCCCTGGGCCGTACTCTATCCTTCTAGTTACTGGGATCGCGTCAGCGCGCGCCACAAGTCGCGCTTTGTCGACGACCAGAGGGGAAGGAATTCCATCCTGGCGAGGTGCCTGGGGCGTAACCATCTAGCCAACAAAAAATGCCCATAACCCGTTCAGAATGAACACTTCCGAAAGGTTGTGAAAACAAAGGTACTTTAAGCCCCTTTATAATCACAACCTTTCGCAAAACCGCCCCCGGGGGATGCCGTCGCTGCTCGGAGACGACGCAACCCTTCCTCCGCGCGAGTCACTGGGCGGCTGATGAGGAGGGGTTGTGCAGGCGTTCGATGTCGGCGCCGACGTCTTGAAGTTTTTCTACGATTTGTTCGTAGCCGCGGTCGATGTGGTAGACGCGTTCGATGATCGTCTCGCCTTGGGCCACGAGCGCGGCCAGGACTAGGCCGGCGCTGGCGCGCAGGTCGCTGGCTTGGACGGTGGTGCCGGTCAGTTTAGCTGGCCCGCGAACCACCGCGCGGCGGTTGTCAATGGAGATGTTTGCGCCCATGCGCAGCATTTCGCTGGCGTGGAGGAAGCGATTCTCAAAAATGGTTTCCGTGATGAGGGAGCTGCCTTCGGCCTGCGTGACCAGCGCCATGTATTGCGCCTGCATGTCCGTGGCGAAGCCGGGGTATTCCTCGGTGGTCATGTCGGAGGCGATTAATTTTTTCGTGCCGCTTACGCGCAGCGTGGTGGCATCGACGATTTCTACGGTCACGCCCGTCTCTGCCAGCTTGGCAATGATGGCGCCTTGGTGCTCGGGGGCGCATTTGGTGATGGTGAGGTCGCCGTTGGTGATCGCGCCGGCTACCAGGAAAGTGCCGGTTTCGATGCGGTCGGGGATTACCGTGTGGTCGGTGCCGTGGAGCTTTTCTACACCTTTAATTTTCAGCACGGAGGTGCCGTCACCGGTGATGTGCGCGCCCATTTTGCGCAGCATCATGACCAAGTCGGTGACTTCGGGTTCGCGTGCGGAATTTTCGAGGATAGTTTCGCCGTCGGCCAGCGTCGCGGCCATTAGGATATTTTCTGTGCCGGTCACCGTGATTTTGTCGAAGACGATGTGCGCGCCTTTCAGGCGGCCATGATTCGGCACTTTAGCCTCGATGTAGCCGTTCTTGGTGGCGACTTCCGCGCCCATTTTTTCCAGCGCGGTCAGGTGCAAATCAATGGGCCGCGCGCCGATGGCGCAGCCTCCTGGGAGGGAGACCCGCGCTACGCCCGCGCGGGCGATGAGTGGACCCAATGTCAGGATGGACGCGCGCATGGTTTTTACTAATTCGTAGGGCGCTACTTCGTCGTTCAGCGTTTTGGCTTGCAGCACGTAATCGCTGGCCGGGAATTCCTTGGTGGAAACATTGACGTGCATGAAAGCGAGCAGCTTGCTCATGGTGATTAGGTCGCGGACTTTAGGGATGTTGTGAACGCGCAAAGGTTCGGCGGTAAGCAACGACGCAGCCATGGCGGGCAGCGCGGAATTTTTTGCGCCGCTGATGGCGACCTTGCCCTTGAGGACTCTGCCGCCCTTGATTCGAAATTTGTCCATGCTGTGTGTGTGTCCTGTCCTCTAGAATTCGTGTTTTATATTTTGTGCGCCGCTCATAAGGCAACTAACGCGCGAGTCAAAGGCACGGGTCTGAAGACCACCGCTGCAAAATCGTCACAACTTCATGGCGCAGCGCATATGGCCTTTCGCGAGTTTCAATTTCCGCTTGGCCTCGTCGGCGGTGACGTGGTGTTTCAGCATTACCAGAGCAATTCGCAAATTGTGGCCAGACTGACGCAGAGCGCGTCCGGCCGAAGACAGCGATGCACCACTGGCCTCCGCAAGGATCCGCATACCGCGATCCGTAAGCTTTTTGTTGTTCATCACCAGATCGATCATCAAGTTTTCATAGGTGTGACCCAGCTGCACCATCGCAGCGGTAGAAAGCATGTTGAGGACCATTTTTTGCGACGTGCCCGCCTTCATGCGCGTGGACCCGGTAACGACTTCGCAGCCAACCTCTGGCGCGATGGAGATGCTGGCGAGTTTCGCCAGCGGCGAATGGCGATTGGCGGTGAGTGCGATTGTCTCGGCGCGGCGCTGGCGCGCGAACTGGAGCGCAGACAAGACGTACGGAGTGGTTCCGCTCGCGGCGACGCCGACCACGACGTCCCCCCGGTGCACCTTGATAGCGCGAAGATCTCGCACGGCGTTGCTGGCCGAATCCTCGGCGCCTTCCACCGACCCCGTAACCGCCTTTCTCCCGCCCGCGATCAAGGCAATCACCACATCCGTTCCGATTCCGTAGGTAGGAGGCAACTCGACGGCGTCCAGAAGCGCGAGGCGGCCGCTGGTGCCGGCGCCGACGTAGATCAGCCGTCCCCCTCGGCGGATCGCGCGCACGATCGCTTCCACGGCCGAGGCAATGCGCGGCAACTCGCGGGCGACGGCGTCCGCAACCTTGCGATCCTCGCGACTGATCAGCTGCACGATTTGCAGCGCGCTCATGCAATCGAGATTCCTGGACGCGGGATGGCGCTGCTCGGTTCGCGGCTGTTCTGGCCGCCGCTTTTCCTCTGGCCGAGGGGGCATCCCTGAATTATAGCCGGGCACCGGAGCAATTTCGCCGCACGTCCCGGGAAACGACGACCTCTGGCGACAAACCATTAACACCTTCGGCGAAACTGCCCCATTCCTTTTGCGTCGAGCTATCGCGAATCGGCTATGATGGAAAATCGTCGCGTTCGCGAATGGTATCGCCGGAATTGCGGGCATCCTATGTCCATGGACGTACTGAAGAGGCTGTTTGAGGCGCACTTCCACTCGCCGGCGCAGCAGGCGCAGCCGCTGCAGGGCGACCTGGGTGGCTCGGGGCGCAAAATCATCAGGCTCTCGAACGAACGCGCCACGGCGATCGGCGTCTTGCATGGTGTGCGCGAAGAAAACCGCGCGTTTCTGGAATTCTCCAGGCACTTTTGCGAGCACGGTCTGCCCGTGCCGCAGATTTACGGCGAAGATCTGGACCAGGGCGCTTACCTCGAAGAGGATCTGGGCGATACCACGCTGTTCCAGTTTCTTTCAAAAAATCGCCACGCCGAGCAGATTGCCGCACCGGTTGCGGAAGCGTATCGCAAAGTGGTCGCAATGTTGCCGCGATTTCAGGTGGAGGCCGGGCGCGATCTGGATTACAGCGCGTGCTATCCCATTGGCAGCTTCGACCGCCAGTCCGTGGCGTGGGACCTGAACTACTTCAAATATTATTTCCTGCGGCTGGCAGGCGTCCCGTTCCACGAACAGGCGCTGGAAAATGACTTCAGCCGTTTGACCGATTTCCTGATGAGCGCGGACCGCGACTATTTCATGTATCGCGACTTTCAATCACGAAACATCATGCTGCGCGAGGGCCAGCCCTTTTTCGTGGATTACCAGGGCGGGCGCAAAGGCGCGCTGCAATATGACATTGCTTCGCTGCTCTTCGACGCCAAGGCGGACCTGCCCCCGGAACTGCGCGAGGATTTGCTGAATGACTATCTGGACGCGCTGGGACGTTACGTGCAGACCGACCGCGAGGCATTCTTGCGCCACTACTACGCGTACGTTTACGTGCGGATCATGCAGGCCATGGGCGCTTACGGTTTTCGGGGATTTTACGAACGCAAGACGCATTTTCTGCAAAGCGTGCCGTACGCGATGAAAAATCTGCGCTGGCTCCTGCATCATGTCGAGTTGCCCGTTGCGCTGCCGACGCTGATGGCCGCGTTCCGGGACATGCTGGCGTCGCAGAAGTTGCAGGGCGTGGCCAACGAAGCCAATGAAGCGGAAAATCTGACGGTCCGCATTTTCAGTTTTTCGTTTCATCGCGAGTGGCCGAAGGATGAAGCCGGCCACGGCGGCGGATTTGTTTTTGATGGGCGCGGTCTGCCCAATCCCGGGCGCGAAGAGCGCTTCAAGGCGCTCACGGGAAAAGACGCGCCGGTGATTGAGTACCTGAACCAGCAGGAGAGCGTGCACCAGTTTTTGGCCAGCGTGACGTCGCTGGTGGATGCCAGCGTCGCGAGTTACCGCAAGCGCGGCTTTAAGAATTTGATGGTGTCGTTCGGGTGCACCGGCGGACAGCATCGCTCGGTATTTTTGGCGGAACAGTTGGCCAGGCATTTTCGCGCGATGAACGGCGTGGAGGTGGCCTTGCGGCACACCGAACTCGAAAAGATGGGCAAATGAGGGTCCCTTGGTGAAGGCCGCTTCATGAAGACTTCCGTTGTGAGGGCGTGGTTGTGAAGGCTATGGTGCTGGCGGCAGGACTGGGCACGCGGTTGCGCCCGCTGACCAATGATCGTCCGAAGGCGCTGGTCGAACTGAATGGGCGCGCGCTGCTGGAAATTACTCTTCTGCGTTTGCGCGAATCCGGTATCCGCGAGGCCATCGTGAACGCGCATCATTTCGCCGAACAGGTAGTTGCGTTTCTCAAGGCGCATGACAATTTCGGAATGCGCATAGAAGTCTCGCGCGAAGACGTGTTGCTGGACACCGGCGGCGGCCTCAAAAAAGCCGGCTGGTTTTTCCTGGGGAAGCCGGGAGACCCGGGTGGAGACCCGCATGGAGACCTTGACGAGCCATTTCTGCTGCACAACGTCGACGTGATCAGCACCATCGATTTCACCAAAATGCTGCACGCGCATCGCGAGAGTAAGGCGCTGGCGACTCTGGCCGTGCATAGGCGCGAGAGCAGCCGGCAACTTTTCTTTAACGACGAAATGCGGCTGTGTGGACGCCTGGCGGGAAAAGACCAAGAGCCGGAAATTGTCTGCCGCGCGGTCCATCTCGAGCCGCTGGCCTTTACCGGCATCCACATCATTTCTCCCCGCCTGCTTGGGCTCATGAAAGAGGACGGCATCTTCTCCATTATTGATTGCTATTTGCGGCTCGCCGGAACGCAAGAAAAAATCGCCGCCTTTCGCGCCGATGAATATTACTGGCGGGACCTCGGCTGCGTACAAGATTTACATCAGGCTGGGATAGATTTAGAACGCCAGCTGCCAAACCACGCTTAATCGAAAATAAATGTGCGACCAGAACTATTTGGCTGGCGCGGCGAGCGTCGCGAGGCCCAGCGCCTGTAGTACGGCGTCGTGCAGGGCTGGGCGGACTTTTTGGATTTGCATGTTTTCGCGCGTTGGGTGGACGCGGTTGGTCAGCAGCACCACGAAGAGCTGGCGGTCGGGATCGATCCAGATCGAGGTGCCGGTGAATCCCGTGTGGCCAAAGCTGTGTGCGGAAAAATAGTGGCCGCTGCTGCCGCCTTCGGTGGGCACGGCCCAGCCGAGCGTGCGCGTTCCACCCGAAAGCTCCTGCGGGGTGGTGAACTGCACGATGGTGGCGCGCCGCAGAATGCGATGGTGGGCATAAACGCCGCCGTTGAGCAGCATCTGGCAGAAAGCCGCCAGATCCGGAGCGGTACTAAAAAGGCCAGCGTGTCCGGAGACGCCGCCCAGGACGTAGGCGTTTTCGTCGTGGACTTCGCCTTGCACCAATCGGTGGCGAAGATTGTTGTCGATTTCCGTGGGGGCAATGGCGGGCCAGAGCTTTTGTGGCGGGCGGAACATGCTGTTTTTCATTTCCAACGGCGAAAAAATGTAGGTGTTGGATAAGGTGTCGAGAGCCTCGCCGGTTAGACGCTCGATAATCTCCGTCAACAGAATTATTCCCAGGTCCGAATAGACTTCCTTGGTGCCCGGTTCGTATTCGAGCGGTTCGGCAAAAATTCTGGCCAGCGACTCTTCGCGGCTGTGCGAAGTGCGCCAATATTCCTTGAACGCAGGCAGGCCCGAGGTGTGTGTCAGGAGATGGCGGACCGTCACTTTGCGGCGCCAGAGGAGTTCGCCGGGATTTTCGCGGAATAGGGTGTCCAAGCCTTTTTGCGATGTGGAGGTCCACTCCGGCAAATAGCGTTCTACCTTTGCATCTAAATCGATCGGCACGGGAAAGTCGTCTTCGGCGAGCTTGGCAACGATGGTGGTGGTGGCCACGACTTTGGTGAGCGAGGCAATGTCGTACATCGTGCTTGCCACCGTCGCCGGAGACTTGGCGTCGTAAGAAAGATGGCCGAATGCATGGATGGCGACTTTGCCGCGATAGCCGATAGCCACAGTTGCGCCGGGAAAGGCTTTATCGGCGATCGCCTTTTCTAGCAGGTCGTAAGCGGGTTGCAGTTGTGTTTCGGCGCGGACGTCCATGGACTGCAGGGTCATCTGGCTGGCAGGGAGTTCAATGCCGGAGCCTGCTTTTAGATCACTGCCAGGGATCGTTACGGGCACATGCCCGCGGACGGGGATTTCACCGAAGAGTGCGCGCGCGATGGAGATTTGTGCCACGTCGCTGATGCCGAAAGCGGAAAGCCATGTGGAGGCTTGTGGAAAGCGTTCAATCAAATACGGGCTGCCGAAGCCGATAGTAATTACCGTCTTTCCGGTTTTATAAATTTGTTCCGCGACGGTCTGCTGTTCGGCGGGAACGTCGACGTTTCCTTTGCGGTCGCTGACGCGCACGAACAGCGCGAGGATGGCGACGTCATAGGAATCGGATGACGGGAGTTTTAGCGCATCCGCTTTCACGAAACGAGTATCGGCGCGCAGCGTGGTGAGGGAGTCGAAACGCGTGCGCAGCTCGCGTTCCAGGTCTTCGCCGGGGTACGGTTCGGGATCCGCGTAGAACGCGAGCAGCAGCGCGCGCGTTGGTTTTGTGCCGTCGAGTGGCAAGAGGTTATTGCTGTCGCGCAGCAACGTCACGCCGCGGTCGGAAATCTCTTGCGCTTCCGCTTGCCGCGCCACGGTACCGAAATGCTCGTTGATGGTATCGAGATCCACGAGGCGATTTTTGTTCAGGCCCAGCCGCGCTTTGGCCAACAAAATTCTGCGGACGGAAGCATCCAACCGTTCGCGGGAGATTCTGCCGGACTTTACCGCTTGCTGTAAGGCCTCGAAGGCGGCATCTGGAACCGGCGGCATAAGCAGCGCATCCGCGCCCGCCAGAACAGCGCGAACGGCAGCTTCGCCCGGCGCGAAACGCGTGGTGATGCCCCCCATGTCCATGGCGTCGGTGACCACCAAACCTTCAAAGTGCAATTCGTCCCGCAAAACGCCAGTCAGAATATTGTGGGACAGTGTAGCGGGTGTATTGCCGTCGGGCTCCAGGGCTGGCACCGATAGATGACCGGTCATCACGCTGCTGGCCCCGGCGGCAATAGCCGCGCGGAAGGGAACCAGCTCCAATCGTTCGAGGCGCTCGCGATCGGCGCGAATCACCGGGAGATCGATGTGCGAATCCGCCGCGGTATCTCCGTGCCCGGGAAAATGTTTGGCGGTCGCCAAAGCGCCGTTTTCTTCCACGCCGCGGACGAAGGCGCTGACGAACTGCGCCACGCGGTCGGGATCTTCGCCAAACGAGCGCGTGTTGATAATCGGGTTGCCGGGATTGTTGTTTACGTCGGCGTCCGGTGCGTAGATCCATTGGATGCCCACCGCGCGCGCTTCGAGAGCGGTAATCCTACCCATGGTGTAGGCGTCTTGCGGATCGCCCGCGGCAGCCAGAGCCATCGCGGTGGGAAAGGAGGTGCCTTCTTCGAGGCGCATGCCGGTGCCGCGTTCAAAGTCCGCGCCCACGAGCAACGGCAATTTGGATTTCGCCTGCAACTGATTGGTCAGGACCGCCGTCGGATAAACTTGGCTTTTCACGATGCCCAGCGGCGAGCCTTGCGTGATGTTGATGAAGCCGCCCACATGCAGGTCGTCGACATCGTGCATCATATCGCGGTACGCGGCGGCGTCGCGCGGCGTAAAGCTGCCGTGGTAGGTGGTGAAGAGCAGTTGGCCGATTTTTTCGTCCGCGGACATGGCGCGCAACGTGGCTTCGGCCCATTTTTGCGCGGCGGCGTGTCGCGCTGCGGGGGAGTCAGACGCCGCCTGCGCCGAACGCGGTTTGGCGCGCGCGCCGTCCGTTGCGGGCGCCTTCTGCGGTGCGGCGTTGCCTGGGCTTTGGCTTCGCACAGTATGGGCCATAACGATGAGGACGATCGAGAAGGGAATCAGCCGCAGAAAGCGCCGACGGCGAGCTTTCATCGCATGTCGATCTTTCGGCGAATCTCGGAAATCCTGATTTGTATATAGCACGGGCACTTTGGGCTCACAATGATGCTCGCCGTGAGTGGTTCCAGAATATCATTGAGCAGTCTTTCTGAATGATCGGGCGTGTGCCAACTCCAGGAGCATCGTGACGCGGACAATCCTTGATGTGTCGGGAAAAAGCAGATTCCTCGCCACGCTCGGAATGACACTTTGCGGCTACGCAATGACGGCCTTGCGTTGCAGGCGCGCCGTGACGATGTCGTGCGGCGCTCTGCTGTTTGCCGGTGCGCTACTGGCGAGCCCAGCGGAGGCGTCACCGTCCGTCAAGCACGCGCATAAGCAAGCCCATGGACCATTGGTGCAGGCCGGCCTGGATGTGCTCGAAGCACAAAAATTCGCGCCCTTGCGCGGCAAGCATGTTGGGTTGGTCACCAATCACACCGGACTGGATGCGCAGGGCCGGACCACCGTTGAGGTGCTGTCTAAGGCTTCGGGAGTGCAACTGGTGGCGCTCTTCAGTCCCGAGCATGGCTTTTCCGGACGCAATGACGAAAAAATAAATTCTTCGACCGATGCCGCGACGGGCTTGCCAATTTTTAGCTTGTATGGCGAAACGTTGCGCCCCACCGATGACATGTTGCGCGGCGTCGATGCCCTGGTCTTCGATCTGCAAGATGCCGGAGTGCGCTTTTACACCTATATCACCACCATGGCGTATTGCATGGAAGAAGCAGCGAAGCGCCACATCGCATTTTTTGTCCTGGACCGCCCGAACCCACTCGGCGGAGAAATTGTGGAAGGCCCGATGCTCGACGCGGACAAGACCAGTTTCGTCGGCTATTTTCCCCTTCCCGTGCGCTACGGTTTAACCATCGGCGAATTGGCGCAATTTTTAAACGCAGAAAATCAGATCGGCGTGGAATTGCACGTCATTGCCATGAAAAACTGGCGCCGCAACTATTTTTTCGACAGCACCGGTATTCGTTGGGTTCCGCCGTCGCCAAATTTGCGCAGCACCAAGGGCGCAATCCTGTATCCGGGCCTGGAAATTCTGCAAAACGCCGACGTCTCCGTCGGCCGCGGGACGGAGACGCCATTTGAAGAGTTCGGGGCGCCGTGGATCAAAGGCGACGATGTCGCGGCGGCTCTAAACGCGCGCAATCTCCCTGGTGTACGTTTCGCGCCGCAGCCGTTCGTCACGGTTTCCGGATTGTATGCCGGCCAACGTTGCGGAGGCGTAGCCGTCCGCATCATGGACCGCGCGGCCGTACGGTCCATGCTCGTCGGCCTGGAAGTTGCCACCGTGCTGCGCCGCCTCTACCCCGAGCAGTTTGATGTGCGCAAGATGATCTTCCTGGTCGGCAACGCCGATACGATTTCTGCCTTGCAGAGCGGCGCTCCGGTCGAACAGATCGTGGCCTCCTGGACCACATCGTTGACCGATTTCGACGCGCGGCGGCGCAAGTATTTTCTCTACAAGTGATAAATGCGCGTCGCCATCGTCTCCGACATCCACGGTAACCGCACCGCCTTTGAAGCCGTGCTGGCAGACTTGCGTCACACCGCTCCCGATTTGATCTTGCACGGCGGCGACCTGGCGGATTCTGGAGCGAGCCCCGCGCAGATCGTGGATCGCGTTCGCGATCTGGGCTGGCCGGGCGTGCTTGGGAACACGGATGAAATGCTGGCGGAGCCGGAATCTCTGACAGAGTTCGCGAAGCATTCCCCAAAGTTGCAACCCTTGTTCGAGGTCATCGCGGAAATGGCGGCGGCGACTCGTGAATTGTTGGGCGAGGAGCGCCTCGCATGGCTGCGCGGGTTGCCGCTCGTGCAGACGCAGGGTCCGTTGGCGCTCGTGCACGCCGGTCCCGCGAGTGCCTGGCGGGCTCCCTCACCGGAGGCGAGCGAGGAAGAATTGGAGAAAGTGTACGGCCCGCTCGGCCATGTTGTGAATATTTACGCGCATATCCATCGTCCTTACATTCGCACTCTTGCATCGGGAAGAACGATCGCCAACACCGGCAGCGTCAGCCTTTCCTACGACGGCGACACCCGCGCGTCATACCTTTTGCTTGATGACGCTAAGCCAACAATTCGTCGCGTCGCATATGACCTCGCCACCGAAATCGCAGCCCTCGTTGATTGCGGGCTTCCCCATGTGGATTGGCTGGCCAGCATGCTGAAAGGCGGCTGCTTCAAGATGCCGTGACCATCTCACCAGACTTTTGATCCGATGGCTCCCAGCGCTCCGCAGCGCGCGAAATATGTGTTTTGTTATGGTACAGTCAGCCGATGAGGATCGTGTCACTCCTGCCTTCGGCGACGGAAATTCTCTTCGCGTTGGGCCTCGAGCGCGACATCGTGGGCGTCAGCCACGAGTGTGACTACCCCGCCCAGGCACGCAGCAAACGTATCGTCATTCGCTCGCGCGTCCCGCACGACGCCAAGCCTTTTGAGATCGACAAATTCGTGCGCGAACAGGTGGCCCGCGGCCAGAGCCTCTACGCCGTAGACGCCGAAGCCCTCGAAGAGCTGGCGCCCGATTTGATCGTCACCCAGGATTTGTGTCACGTCTGCGCGGCTTCTCCGGAAGACTTAGCCACCGCGCTCTCGCGTTTCACCCGCCGGCCTCAAGTTCTGTGCCTGAATCCGCAGGATCTCGGCGACGTTTGGCGCGACATTCTGTGGATCGGCGAAGAAACCTGCCGCGGCCGCCAAGCCGAAGCGCTGGTCAAGAAAATTGGCCGGAATCTAGGCGAACTTGCCTACTGGTTGCACGATGTCCGCCAACGGCCGCGCGTGGCCTGCCTCGAATGGTTGCAGCCGCTCTACGTCGGCGGCCACTGGGTGCCGGAAATGATCTACCGCGCCGGCGGCGAGGATGTGTTCGGCACGCCGGGCACGCCGTCATTTCGCATCTCGCTGGAAGATGTAGTGCACGCCGCTCCAGAGATTTTGCTCGTCGCTCCGTGCGGCTACACTGCCGAGCAAGCCCGCAACGAATATCTCAGCCTTGCGCTCCCCGCGGAATGGAACTCCATCCCGGCCGTGCGCAACCATCAGGTCTACGCTCTCGAAGCGAACAGCTACGCGAGCCGCCCGGGCCCGCGCCTGGTTACCGGTATCGCCGCCATGGCCAAGCTATTCCATCCAGACGTCGAAACGTACGTTGACGTTAATCACGCAGCAATTCCCATCGCACCGGGCCTGGCGCCAAGCCTGGCAACTTCCGCCTAACGCACCTTACAACCGATTCGCGAGAACACCGGCGACCAATAAAGGTATAGCGCCTTGCCTCGAATTTGCTCGCTTGTTACATAACCGAACTCTTGCGTCCTGCTATCCAGACTATTCTTCAAGTTGTCGCCCACCACAAAAAAACGATTGTTCAGGGACCTTGACAGTGTCGAATTTTATGTCCTCCTCCCCCTCCGATTGGCCCCCAGTCTCCGGCTTGCCACAAATAGAAATCGAGGGAAGTGGATTCCCGTTCACCAAAATCTCGCCGGCGGTTCCCTGTTTCACGGTATCTCCGCCGACGGCGATCACTCGCTTGATAAAAAGCGCGTCGCTGAATTTAGTGCTCAACATAATGACATCCGCGCGCTGCGGTGCTCCGTTTTTGTAAGCCGCGATGTCGGCAATGATTCGTTCGTTTGCGCAAATCGTTGGGCACATCGAACCGGAAGGGACTCTGAAAGCTCGCAAATCCTGAACAGGCCGCTGGGGGTCGAAGAGAAAACCAACAAAAATTATAAACGGGGCTATCCCAATGAGGCTGAGCACTGTGAGAAGCCACGTCTTCTTCCGCTTCTGGTTAGTATCCGGCGCAGGCGGAGCGACACGGCCATCGAACGAAGCGAAGAAAGGACCGGGATCAGGCATTGTTCACGGCCTTCCTTTGCCATCTGCGATAAAAAGGAACTCCCGCGGCGATGATGAGCAGTCCGATGGTCGATCGTCCCGGGCGCTGCAGCCAGATGCTCATGGTAAGTGCGAGCGCGCCTAGAACGAAGAGCGCAGGAACGATCGGGTAGCCCGCACAACGATAGGGGCGCGGCAAATCTGGCTCGGTGCGGCGCATGCGGAACAGTGCCAACACTGCCGCGCCGTAGAAAATCCAGCCCGCGAAGATGAAGAGACTGGTGAGTTCTTCGAAGGTGCCGGTAAGCGCCATGAGTCCAGCCAAAACCCCCTGAAAAATCAGTGCGCGCCCCGGTGTGCGAAACCTTGGATCGATGCCATCAGCGATCTTGAAAAAAATCCCATCGCGAGCCATGGCGTAAGGAACGCGCGCGCCGCTCAACACCGAGGAATTCATGGAACCGAGCGCAGAGATCGCCATAGCCACGGTGATCCACACCGCGGCTCGTCGACCAGCAACCTGTGCGACGACGTCAGACGCGATGTGCGATGAAGCGGCCACGCTTGCGAACGGCAAGACTTTCAGGCACGCCGCGCTAAACAGCAGATAAACCACCGCCACGAACGCCACGCCTCCAACCAGCGCTCGCGGAAAATTGCGCTGCGGATTCTCCACTTCCGAGCCCACCAAATTCAAATCTTCCCAGCCGTCGTAGGCCCATAGCGCCGCCGCCAGCGCCGCCAGGAACGCCGCACAAATTGCGCCGAGGTTATGCCCCGCCACGGGCCAAATTGGATCCGGTGCATGCGACGGTCCCGCTGGCGAGAAAAAAGCTACGCCAATCACAATCGCCACCGAGACCACCTTGATCGCCGTCAGAAAAACTTGCACTGCCCCGCCAAGCCGCACGCCCAAATAATTCACGCCGGTCATTCCCGCGATCCACAAAACCGCCAGCGGCTGCGCCCAAGTAAAAACAAAATCGTACGGCGCGATCCATGGCGTTAAACCCGGAATAGAAATGTGTACCGTAAATAGCGGCCCGGCAACCGCTGGCGCCAAAAAACTGAGGAACCGCATGAGCCCCGCCGCGATCGACGACAGCGAACTTGGCCGGCCCACAATCGAGTGCATCCAGCCAAAAAGAAATCCCCACGCCGGACCGAAACCGCGACGCAGGTAAGCGTACTCCCCGCCAGCCTCCGGAATCATGGCGCCAAGCTCGGCGAAAGAAAGCGCGCCGAAGAGCGTCAGAATCGCGCCGACGATCCATGCAGCGAACACCACGGAGACGGACCGCCCCTCGCGCGCCATCTCCGCGGGCTTCAGAAAAATTCCCGTGCCGATCATCGTGCCGACCACGATGGCCATCGACGCCCACGCGCCCAGCCCGCGCACCAGTTCGAGCCGTCGTTCGCTCAATGCGCCTCCACGGTGCGCGCGTTCTGCATTTTTTCAGACGTATCGTTCGCTGGTCTTTTCCCCATCCGGCTGGCGGCCGCGCCGGCCAGAAAAGTCGTGAGCGAGCCGATCATCACATACCACGTGAACGCGATGGTCGTGAATCGCAGCACGCAGAGCACCGTAGCGAGCCCGGCGATCATTCCCGCCAGCGCCCCGGAAGCGTTCGCGCGCCGATCCAGGGTCCCCAGCAAAAATAGTCCCAGCAAACTGCCGAGCGGCAACGCCGCAACGGTGAGTCCGGTTTCCAGCAGCGGCCCCCACTTAACCAAGCCGAACGCCATCAGCACGCCGCCCCAAAGCAGCGTGGCGCGTCTCGAACTCCGCAACAAATTCACCGCATTCGCTCTCGTTGTGCCGCCATCGGCTGTACGGCTGCGCGAAAAATCCAGCACGCTCGATGCCGCCAGTGAATTAAGCGAGCCGCTCGCGTTGGACATCGCCACCGCCACGATGGACGCCAACAGCAACCCCGCCAGCCCCGTGGGCATTTCGCGCACCAGAAATAGCGGCAGAATGCGGTCGGTGCGTTCGCCGGGAACCAGTAACGGCCAGTGTTGCGCGAAAACATACAAGCCCGCACCGATCAATAGGAACACGGTGAATTGCACGAAAACGATGGCGCCGCTGGTGAGCAGTGCGCGCCGGCCGTCCCGCTCATTGCGCGCGGCCAAAAGTCTTTGCACGATGGTTTGGTCCGTTCCATGCGTAGCCATCGTCAGAAATGCGCCGCCAATCAGCCCCGACCACAGTGTGTATTTCGTCGCCAAATGAAACGAAAAATCGAACACTTGTAGTTTGTGTCCCGCGGCGGCTGCCACCTGCGTAACTTCGTGCCATCCGCCGGGGATACGATGCAGCAAGACGAACAGCGTCATCGCACTTCCCGCCAGGTACAGCGAAAGCTGCGCGACGTCCGTCCAGATCACCGCCTTCATTCCGCCTTCAAACGTATACAAAATCGTCAGCGCCATCACCAGCACCACCGCAACCGTCTCCGAAGTCCCCAGCACCACGCTGACCACCAGCGCGATCGCCGAAATGCGCACGCCCTCCGCAAGCGCCCGCGTGATCAAAAAAGTCCCCCCGGCGACTTTGCGCATGCGCGAACCAAATCGCTTTTCAATCAGCGCGTAGGCGGTGAAATATTCGCCGCGAAAATATCCCGGCAGCAACAGCAGCACAATCAGCGCTCTTCCCAGCAAGTAGCCGAAAATCAGCTGCAGAAACGCTAAATTTCCCGCGTAGGCTATCGCCGGCGTCCCGATGATCGTTAACGTGGACGTCTCCGTCGCCACGATCGACATTGCCAGCGCCCACCAGGGCGCCGTGCGTCCGCCCAGGAAATAATCTCCGGCCGTGCGCTGGCCGCGCCGAAAATGCATTCCCAGCGCTGTTACGCCCAGCAGGTAAGCGATGACGATCGCCAGATCGACCGCATGAATCCGCATTTCGCAGAGTGTACCTGTTGTACGTCCGAGAACGCTTCCTATTTTCTTGCATCGCCCGTGCGCTATTCTTACGCTATGCGCTGTGTCTTGGGATTCGATGGCGGCGGCACAAAGATGGACTGCGTTCTGATGGACGAAACCGGCGCCATCCTCGCGCGCAGCGCCCTCCCGGGAAAGCCTGCGAGCTAGCGAAGCGATGGACCGACCGCTTTCCAGAGACCGTGAAGCCGCTCGCACCGCCGCCGGTGAAGACCTCGCGCGCTTGCTGCACCACGCCGATACCAGCGTCCTCCTGGAGCTGCTCGCCAATCCCGCGCTCGATGAAACACAGCTCTGTCTCCTGCTGGAAAGAAAGAATCTCGCCTCGGAAATTCTGGAAGAAGTTGCCCGCCGCAAACCGTTAACGAAAAACTATCGCGTGAAGAAAGCTCTCGCGTTCCATCCGCGTTCGCCGCGCCTGGTGGGTATCCGCCTGTTGCGCGATCTTTACCTCATGGACCTCGTGCAACTCACATTTTTGCCCGCAATTTCCGTCGAGCTCAAAATGCGCGCGGAAGAACAGTTGCTCGCCCGCTTGCCGCAACTTCCCCTGGGCCAAAAAATCACTCTGGCGCGCCGCGGCCCGGCCCGCCTTGCCGGTTCACTGGTGGCCGAAGGCCATCCGCACCTTCTGGCCCTGGCGCTCGATAATCCGCGCTTGACCGAAGCCCAGATCCTGAAGGCCCTGGCTCGCGAAAACATTCCCGCCGCCGTGCCCCGCGCCATCGCGCATCACCGCAAATGGTCGGAGTCCTACCACGTGCGCCTCGCTCTGGTGCGCCATCCCTTCTCGCCGCTGGCCAGCGTTTTGTCTTACCTGCCGCAACTGACGGTATCTGATCTCCGCGAACTCGCCGCTCCCGGCATCGTTCCGGAAGCGCTCCGCAAATATCTTCAGGCGGAAGTGGCGCGGCGCATCCGTCGCAACAAAAAATCCGAGTTCGCCGCGGAATTGCCTCCGCCCTCATCCCGCGAGTGACGCTGTCGTGACCGCCGTCGTTGTTCGGGATGGCCTTGCCGCCATGCGTCGCGAACTGAACACATTTTCATTCCATGGGTGTAGGTTTGCAATCAAACCAAGCGTATGCTGGGGGCATCCATGCGGCGTTTTTGGGGCTGCGCCGCGGCACGAAATCTCTGGCAGGGGGTTTCACCTCTCCAATGGCCACGGGCGACCTTCCCGCACGGCGGACCGAACGCAGGCGCGCGGCGCGTTTTGCCTTTCGCGCCGAACTCGACATCGAGTGGGGCTCCGCGGTTCTGCCCGGGCGCACCCGCGATCTCAGCGCCAGCGGCATGTTCATCGAGGCCGCGGACACCCTCTGGGTCGGCGCAGGATTCACCGCCCGCCTCAAGCTCGACAAACCCGTGCAACTTGATTGCTTCGTGAAACGCGTGGAACCCGGTCGCGGCATGGGCGTCAGCGTGGACCTCTCCAAGGCCGAAAGCCAGCAACGCTATCAGGAGTTGCTAGCCTATCTCTCCACGCCGCGCTCTTGACGCCCTGCCCGCGCGCCACGAATTACCCACTCCGTCTATACTGGTGCCGATGACCAGGTGCGTTGATTGTGGGTCGGAGCGCATCTCTGACCAGTGTCCGTCGTGTGGGCTCACTTCCGCCGCCGCCGAGTTGGTGTTTCGCCGGCGGCTCGTAAACCGCACCGCGGTCTTCCTGGTGGGCTCGCTGGCCTTTCCGTACATGGCCCAGCTCTATCCCCCGCTCGATCTGGACTTGATGTTGGTTTTTTTTGGACTGCTATTTTTCTTGGCGTTGACGCTGGCGATTTTCCTGGACCGCCGCGCCCGCAACCGCCAGGAACTCGAAGTTCTGAAACGCATCTACTCCGGTTTCATTCCCTTGCCGTGGCTCCTGGTCGCCATTCTATTTCTAAACGGCAGGCTGGACTCCCCAAAAAATATTGTTTATCACCCTGCGGTCGTTGAAAGCCGCTTTTACATGAAAGGCTTGCTGCGCGGTAGCAGGCGCCTGATCGTAACCGGCTGGCGCGCCAATCCAAGAATCGAACGCCTGGCCGTCGATGCCGACGATTACGATCGTTTTCAAACCGGCGACGCCGTATTGGTCGGAGTAGAACCAGGAGTCATCGGCATTCCCTGGTTCTACGGCGTCTACCGCCGCTAACCACCTGCGGCCTTCTTGCGCACCGTCAGTAGACCGACTTCCCATCTGGCCGCATCGGAAGCTGCAACTCCACCACCGCTCCCTGCTTCGGCAAACGAAACCGCACCCGGTCCATCGCGCCCACGTTTCGTTCCTTCCATTCCGTAATGTCCAGCGGCTCCGCGGGCTTGTCCGATGCTGACCACTCCACCGCGTCGGTTTGCGTCTTCACCGTCGCCGGATCGATGTCGTAAACCTCTTGCTCGTTCAAATCAATCAGCAGGTATCGCTTCCACATTCGCAGCAGCAACACGCCGCGCTTGTCCGTGTGATACATGTTCCAGGATTTCGGCGGCCCGTCATTGAATTTGACGATCGCGAATTCCACGGATTTCCAAACCGGTTTGTTCTGCGCGTGCGCCGCCGCAGATACGAAACAGAGCAGGGACAAAACGGCAGCGCTTCGTAAAATATGCATCATCTTGATCGGCTTGTATCGGTGGCTTGTGGCACGGCGGAGTGTTGGCGCTCGGCCGAGATGGCCCAATGGGCAGCGCTGACAGAACGCGCCAATCCGGTCGTATTCCAACCCGGAAGACGAGTCTACGCTCCCGGGCGTGCAGCGACAAGATGGCCCGTATGTTGCCGGCCAAAAGGTTGGAGGGGAATTGTCGTCCCAATTTGAGAACTGCTTGCAGAGCTCTAAGAAGAGTGAAGAGTCTATTCGATTTACCCGCGACTTATCGCCTCTATTTCTTCGGCGCGTGAGCCAGCTTGTTGTAGCCCTTCACGTAAGCCCGCAGTCCAAACGTCGGCGTAATCTTGGCGTACCCTGCGGCCAGCTGCTCTTTATATTCGGTTTGGCTCCAATCCAGGCGTTCCGCAGGCTCAAGGTCTAGCACGGTTAAGTCCGTGTCCGTCGTGATCAGTTTGCCAAACTGGAGTCGGTTGCCTCTGAGGGTCATGTAGTTTCCCTTTTCCAGCGCAGGCGCGTGATCCTCAGTCCCGAACGTGAAGACGATCTCGGTCGGCTCCACGCGTACTGCGGTAACCGCACCTTGCAGCTCGGGCGGAGGCATCAGCTTGCTGACGTCCATGATCAGGTCGTCGTTCTCGGTCTCGATTCCCGGTACTTTGCTGGTGTTGATCATATTCGCGAGATCCATCCCGAAGATGCTCATAATTCCTTTGATCGGGATACGAAGCGCCTTCACCTTTTGCGTGTGAATGCGAACCTTGCCGTCCTTCGTTGGGCTGAGCGTGCCCAGCGTTTCAAATGGGATATCTCCCTTGCTGTGCAGCCGGCCCTTGACGCGCAGCTGATTCCCTTCGATGGTGATCGATAAGCCCTTCAACGGCGCATCCGGCTTGGCGAAGGCATAAGTGTTCATCACATTTGCGAGCGTCTCCGGTGAAACGCGAACTCTCGCGAATTTTACGCCCAGTACATACGATCGACTGTCGTCGAACACCGGCATGACGTTCGTGCCCACGGGCACGAGTTCGCCGGACAGCGTATCGATCTGTATCGCCACGCTGTCCGTCAGATGAATGAAGACATTGTGCATGCGCGCTTGCACCGCGTGGCTCGCTCCCGCTCCCGAAACAGCCGGCGTTGCCGACTCGGGAACGGCGGTGGAACTTTGCGCCGTTTGTGCCGGTTGCGAAGGTTGCGCCGGTTGCGAAGGTTGCGCAGCTTTATGCGAACACCCCGATGCGGTCAACAGGCACGCAACCAGTAGACTCCCGCGCCATCCGCAGTCGCTAAAAAGGTTCCTGCATCCCTTGCCTATACTTGTCATGGTTGGCTCCGCGCTCGCTTGGTAAAAATTGCGATCAGCCGTTTAGTGTGACATAGCCCCCGTACAACGCCACTCCATCGTGCCCTTAGACATGCATTGGACATGCTTTAGACTCGTCTGCGTCCAGCTGGGTCTGACTCTTGCCTCGCCACCCCTGCGAATCCGCCACGCCGTCAAGCAACAGTTGCCCTCGCTAGGTATAATGCCCAGCGATGCTTTCGGCCACCTCTCTTGGCAGGCGTGTCTATCGCATGGTCGCTCGCGTATTTCCCAACTGCGCGATGATCTCGCAGGCCGTTGCCTACAATTTATTTTTGGCGTTCTTTCCCACCCTGCTCGCCGCCGTAGGCATCGCCAACAGCAGCATCGGAGACAAGACCAGCCTACTCAGCCTGATTACCGATCTCACCCGTTTCCTGCCTCCCGGAAGTCAGCAAATCGTCGCGCAGTTTCTGGTCAAGCGCGGCCCGGACGCCTGGAAAATTGCCTTCGTGGGCTGGGTCGGCACCATTTTCGTCGGCACCCAGGTGATGCGCCTGGTGATGACCGGCATTCATTGCGTCTATGGCGACAAGGAAAGGCCCGGATTTATTCGCGCACAGTTTCGCGCACTCCTGCTGCTGCTGGTGACCATCGCCCCGCTCCTGGCCGCGGCCATCATCGGTGTCTTCGGGAAGCCGTTGCGACGGTGGTATGGCCAGGAGTTCGGACACTCCATCGGGCTGCAGGGTCTTTGGGGGCTGTTTTTTCCTGCCGTTGCCATCCTGCTGGCGGCCGTTTCGCTCACCATAATTTATCGCGTGGCGCGGCCGCAGGGAGAGAGCTTGCGCAGGGTGCTTCCGGGCGCATTGGTAGCCACGCTTTTGTGGTGGCTCGCCGACGTGCTGTTTGGCCTATACGTCCGTAAAATGCCTTACAGCGTTGTATACGGCGGCCTGGCCGCCGTGATCGGCCTGCTCATCTGGATGCAGGTCTCCGCCATCATCATTTTTCTCGGTGCCGCCTGGAACGCCGAACGCACTGATGTCAGCAACCGACCCCCTGCGTGACGGATCCCGGCGTCCTGCGGGTCCACCCTGTTCGCCATCCTTCGCCTGAAGCAAGACTCACTCGCAATCGCCGGGATTCTTTCACCGTGCCACTTCTGCCTGTACGTGTTCTATAAGCCGCGGCCGTCTCATACTTACATGGTGCGTTGACAGTAAAATTAACGACGGCGTATAGTCACAGCTGCAACGTAGTCCCGTCCTCGCGATGCGTTGCGTCACCGACAGACGCTTCAGCTTAGGCTGGGTAGTGCCGGGGTCCAATATGCCATTCCTCCTGCTGTTCGGTAGCTTCAAGCGCATCGTTATCCTGTTCCTTGTTTGCGGTTTTTGCGCCGTGGGTGTGCAAGCGCAGACACCTCCCTCAAGCGACGCCGGGTCGACAAGCGCTCCGCCAAAAGCTGCTGCGGCGCCACCAGCGACGCCGGACCAGACCCCCAGCGCCGAAGCACGGCCCAAAGACGAAGTCGTCACGCACGACACTCCTCCAAGTTTCCAAGTGCGAGTGAACCTCGTGCAAGTTCGCGTCGTGGTGCGTGATGAGAGCGGCAAAGTCATCCCTAATTTGCACCGCGAAGATTTCCAGATTTTCGATAATCGCAAACCGCAATTGCTCTCCAGCTTCAACGTCGACACCCCCGAGGCGCACGCCGCGGCCATCGCGGTGGATGCGGATGCCGGCCCCGAAAAATCCGCCCAGGCGCAGACCGCCGCCGTCGTCGCGAAATTGCCGCAACGCTTTGTCGCCATGGTCTTCGATGACGTGCATATGTCCCTGGACGACGCCATGTTTGTGCGCACTGAAGCCGCTAAATTCTTTGCCTCGCTGGCTCCGACGGATCGCATCGGCATTTACTCCAGCTCCGGACAAACCAGCCAGGAATTTACCGACGACCGTGAAGTCTTGCGCAAGACGTTGCTCGGAATTCTGCCCAAATCCGTAACCGCCGCGGAAAACCGCGATTGCCCCTTCGTCAGCTATTACATGGCGGACCAGATCGTAAATGTCCGTGACCCCCAGGCGCTGACCGTGGCTGCGGCAGACATCGTGCAATGCGAATTCAACGGCGACCAAACGAAACTCGCCTTCGCCATGACCTATGCGCAATCCGCGGCTGCCGCCGCGCTAGCCACCGGGGACGGCGAAAGCAGCTATACCTACACGCACCTAAATGAGGTCACCAGGCGCCTCAGCGCCATGCCCGGCCAGCGCATTATGGTCTTCGTTTCGCCCGGTTTTATTCCCACCACGTTGCGCCTTGAGATGTCCGACCTCATCGAACGCGCCAATCGCGCCAATATCACCATCAACACCATCGACGCGCGCGGCTTGTATACCCCCGAGCTCATGGGCGACATTTCTGAGAGGGCTAGCTACAATCCGCTAACTGTGGGCGTCGAGTCTCTCTACCGCACGCAAGCGCAATTCGCGCAACAAGAGGTTCTGTCGGACCTGGCTCTCGGCACCGGCGGCACATTTTTTCACAATCGCAACGACGTCGCCGAGGGCATGAAAGAAGCCGGCGCCGCGCCGGAAGTTTCCTATTTGCTCGGATTTTCCCCGCAAAATCTGAAAATCGACGGAAGATTCCACGAACTTAAAGTCACCCTCACCAGTAAGCGCAAGGCCACCATTCAAGCCCGCCGCGGTTACTACGCGCCGCGTACCATTCCCGATCCCGCCGAGGCCGCCAAGGCCGACATTCAGGAAGCGATTTTTTCCCAGGACGAGATTCACGACATCCCCATCGACTTGCAAACGCAATTCTTCAAAAAAGATGCCAACGACGCGCGCATCGCCGTCCTCATGCATTTCGACGTAAAGGGCGTGCACTTCCGCAAAGCCGCGGGCCGCAGCGACGATGACCTGACCATCGCTACCGCGATCTTCGATCAGAACGGCAACTTTGTTACCGGTGGCGAAAAAGTCTTGACCATGAAGCTTTTGGACCAGACCTACGAGCGCCTGAGCCGCTCCGGTCTTACCGTTAAATCCAGTTTTGACGTGAAACCCGGAACTTACATGGTGCGGCTGGTGGTGCGCGACGCCGAGGGCTCGCAGATGGCGGCGCGCAACGGCGCGGTGGTTATTCCGTTTTAAGCGAGGGCGCAAAATGAAAAATCTTCATCGCAGGTCACGGCGTATTTTGTATTTCGCGGCTTTGCTGCTCCTGGGCCTTGCTCTCTCGGTGCGGAATTCCGCCGCGCAATCCGCGCCCCCGCCGGAAAATCCGCCCGCGGCGGCCGCGCCCGCGTCTTCGTCGCCTGCGTCCCCATCCCTTGGCGCTGTCGCGGCCGCGGCCCAGGCCTCTGCCGCCACGCCGTCCGCCGCCACGAAGTCCAACCCTCCTCAATCGAACGACCCGCAGTCCACCGCCGTGATCCGTTCGGAAACCCGCCTGGTGCTTGTCGATACCGTCGTCACCGACAAAAAAGGAAACTACGTTCGCGATCTTGCGCAAAAGAATTTCAAGGTTTTCGAGGACAACAAAGAACAGCCGGTCGTCAGCTTCTCCGCCGGCACCGACCAAACCATCCAGGGCAACACTCAGAATCGCTACCTGATTCTATTCTTCGATAATTCCACCATGGATCCACCGGACCAGATTCAAGCTCGCGGCGCGGCCTCCAAGTTTATCGACGCCACCGCCGGGCCCGACCGTCTGATGGCTGTGGTGGAGTTTGGGGGCGCCCTGCGCATCGCGCAAAATTTCACCGCGGACGCCGCGCATCTTCACGCCGCGGTTTCCGGAGTAAAAGGCTCCGCCGTGGATCCCAATGCCACGCAGCCCGTGACCATCGCGTCCACGGGACTCTCTTCCTTAAGCAACGCGGAAGCCGATTTTGGTGCGCGCTCCATGCTCATGGCCATTCGCAGCCTGGCAAAAAATCTGCGCGCCGTGCCGGGACGCAAAATGCTGATTCTTTTTTCCGGCGGTTTCCCGCTGAACACGCAAAGCGAGTCCGAGCTTACCGCCACCATCGACGCATGCAACAAGGCCAACGTGGCGATTTATGCCTTGGACGCGCGCGGTTTGGTGGTAACTGCGCCGGGAGCCAGCACCCACAGTGAACGCATTCCGGAAAGTTCGCCGCTGCAGTTCGCGGAGACGCAGCATGCTGCGTCTGTACCACACCAGGCGGCGACCAATGACGGCTCGCCGCGCCTGGTACTGGCCAGTTACCCTGCCGCCGCGGCCGGCGATCCGCAGAGGGGCGGCGGAGGCGGCACCGGCAATGGGGGCGGCACTGGCACCGGCGGCACCGGCGGCGGTGGCCGTGGCGGCGGTGGAGGTACGGGAGGTGGCACCGGAGGGTCGGGCGGTAAGGGTGGCACCGGTGGCGGCACCGCCGGAAGCGGAGGAAAGGGTGGCACAACTGGCACGGGAACCACCAATGCTGCCAACTACAATAATCCCTCGTTCAACTCACCGCGTTCCATCGTGCCGCCGATACCGCCCCTGGCCGGCACCAATCAACAGATCCTCGCCGCCCTGGCGGAGGGCACCGGGGGATTCACCATCTTTAACACCAACGATCTCCTCGGCGGTTTGCAGCGCATTGGCAACGAGCAAACCGAATTTTATGTTCTCGGCTACACTCCGCCAGAAACGGCGGTCGGCACCTGCCATGTCCTGAAGGTTAAGATCGATCGCTCCGGCACGAATGTGCGTTCGCGCAGCGGCTATTGCAACGAAAATGTCGTGAACCCGCTCGATGGCAAGCCGCTCGAAAAGGTCCTGGAAGCGCGCGCCACCGGCACGCAGGCAGGTTCGATTCAGGGAAATCTCCAGGCGCCATATTTTTATACCGCGCCAAACGTTGCGCGCGTAAACCTGGCCATGGAGATTCCCTCCGAGTCGCTGCAATTCAATAAAGACAAGGGGAAGTACCACGCCAACGTGAACATCCTGGGGATCGCTTACAAATCGGACGGCACTGTCGGCGCGCGCTTTAGCGACACCTTAAACCTCGATCTTGAGAAAGATGAGCTCAAAGACTTCACCAAGAATCCTTATCACTACGAAAATCAGTTCGATGCTTCCCCTGGAACGTACAAGCTCACCGTGGTCTTGAGCGCCGGCGGCGATGCTTTCGGAAAGTTTGAGGTGCCGCTGCAAATTGAAACATTTGATGGCAAGCAACTGGCCTTGAGCGGACCGGCGCTCGCCAACCGCGTGCAGCCCGTCAACCAGATTTCCGACGGTCTTGATTCCGCGCTTCTCGAGGACCGCACCCCGCTCATGGTTAAGGGCATGCAGATTACCCCTTCCGGCAGCAACCGTTTTAAGAAGACGGACAATGTTGTCCTGTACACGGAAGTTTACGAACCGCTTTTGACCTCCTCCAGCCCCCCGGCCTTGGGAATTGCCTACGAAATCGACGATCGTGCCACCGGCAAAAAAGTCTTCTCCACTGGAACGATCCGGCTGGACGAGTTCGTTCAGAAGGGCACCCCGGTCGTCCCTGTCGGCTTGAAAGTGTCGCTCAAGGATCTTCCCCCGGGCGGCTACCGCCTGGTTACCCAAGCGGCCGATTCCGCAAAGAATCACACGCCCACCCGCGGCGTTTTGTTTGATGTGACGGAGTAAGCCGTCCGAGTGAAAAGGGTGGAGGGGTAGCTTTTCAGGCAGGGTTCCCGCACCCGCGATCGCGCAGTCGTTCCGCGTCGATGAGTTGCCGCGCTCCGCCCTGTCCTCGCGGACAGGGCCTGTACTTTTGGAAGTCCGGTGCGCGCCGATGTAAGCTTACGGCACGCCCCCCTCGCACACGCAACTTCCGACCCTCTTTTGGGGTTATTCTAAGGGTGACCCGAAGTCTCTCATCCCTGTGCATTGGCCGGAGAGTGTTCATGAGTTTATTCCCGCGCCCCAGCGGCATTACCCATGCGACCAGCGCCACAGTTCAGCTCACCCCCAGGTCCTGCCTTGCCGCTTTTGTGGCTTTCGCCTGTGTTTTCTCGTTGGGCATCGATTTGCCCCCGCTGCGGGCTGCCGCTTCGCCGGCGGCCGCGGACAAAACGAAGAAGCCCAAGACCGATCCCGCGCTGAAGGGCTTGCCGGTCACCGAACTCACCGCCGATGAGGCCGTCATGCACGCTCTGAATCGGCTGGCCTACGGACCGCGTCCCGGCGACGTCGAGCGCATCAAGCAGATGGGGCTGGCGAAGTGGATCGACCAGCAACTGAATCCGAATTCTATCGACGACAGGGCCTTGCAGGCGCGGCTGGAAAATTATCCGACCCTCGCGATGTCCACCACGCAGCTGATAGCGGATTACCCGCAGCCCAAGGCGGCAGAAAAAAAGGCCGCGCAAGCGCAGGCACAGGCGGCGCAGCAAAGTCGTTCCGACGCTGCCGCGGCAGTTGTCGCGAAAGATAGTCAGAATGACCCGAACAAGCCGGTCTACACCGCGCAAAACTTTTCGAGTAATTCCGGCTCCGCCTCCGGAGCCACTACCGCGAACACGAATTCACCGGCCGCCTCTGCCACGACCGTTGCTTCGACCCCTGCAGCGAACCCTGCAGCGAACAGTTCCGCGAGTGCGCCGGCCGCGAAGGGTAACGCGAACGGGCCTTCGCCCATGAAGGAAGATACCGCCTTGGCCGCGGGTTCCGAAAACATCGCCACGCGCGGCGCGGCAGGGAAGCGCGACGTTCTTGGCGGCGCCGATCCCAACGCCGTGCCCAAAGCCATTGCCGATGACAGCAAAAAACCGCAGCGCGTCGTCGAGGAACTGGCGATGGCCAAGGTCACCCGCGCCATTTACAGCGAGCGTCAGTTGCAGCAAGTCCTCGACGATTTCTGGTTCAATCATTTCAATGTGTTCGCCGGCAAAGGCGAGGACCGGTTTTACCTGACCTCCTACGAACGCGACGTGATTCAGCCGCATACCCTCGGAAAATTCAAGGATTTGGTCAGCGCCACCGCGCAGAGTCCCGCGATGCTTTTTTACCTGGACAATTATCTAAGCGCCGACCCGCGTGCCGCCGCCAGGGAAGCCGCCCAGCGCGCCGCCCGCCAGCAAGCCCGTTATGGCAGTTTTCCCCCTCGTTTCCCGCCCAACCCGCAAGCGCAGAATAAAAAGAAACCGGAACGCGGGCTCAATGAAAACTACGGCCGCGAGCTGATGGAGCTGCACACCCTCGGCGTCGACGGCGGCTACACGCAAAAAGACGTCACGGAAGTCGCCCGCTGCTTCACCGGCTGGAGCATCGACAAGCCGCGCGAAAATCCCGTCTTCAAGTTTGACGATAAACTTCACGACCCCGATCCGAAAATCGTGCTGGGCAAGAAAATTCACGCCGGCGGAATGAAGGATGGCGAGCTGGTCATCGATTTGCTGGCGCATCATCCGAGCACCGCAAAATTTATCTCCACGGAGCTGGCGCGCCGCTTCGTTTCTGACACGCCGCCCCCGGCGCTCGTCGAGCGCATGGCGCAAACCTTCCTGTCCGAAGATGGCGACATTCGCGCGGTGATGCACACCATGATCTATTCGCCGGAATTCTGGTCCCGCGAAACCTATCACGCGAAAATCAAAACGCCCTATGAACTCGTCATTTCCGCCACTCGCGCCCTCGGCACCGACGTGGATACGCCCATGCCGCTGGTTCAATGGGTCAACCGCATCGGCGAGCCGCTGTATCAATGCCAGCCGCCCACGGGCTACTCCGACAAGGCCGAAGCCTGGGTCAACACCGGCGGATTGCTGAACCGCTTGAATTTTTCCCTGACGCTGGCGGGCAACAAAGTTCGTGGCTCCCGCACCGACGTCACTTCGTTGCTCGGCGTGGACGCCGGCTCCGAACCTAGAGTAGCGCTCACGCGCGCCGTGGACGTTTTCCTCGGAGGCGGCGTCGCGCCCACCACCGTCGAGACGCTCGAAAAACAGCTCGACAGTCCGCAGGTCATTCAGGCCAAGCTCGACGATCCCGCCAAGCAGACAGACTTGGGCGTGGTCACCGGCTTGGTTCTTGGCGCACCGGAATTTCAGAGGCGTTGAACGCTTGCGTAAGCTTCACACGAGGTCCGGCGCACGCTGGCGATAGGAAGATAGGAACTGGAGAACATCATGAGTGATGCACCCAAGATTTTCGATTGTTGCGAAGGCACCAGAAAAATAAATTTCTCGCGCCGCTATTTTCTAAAGCAGGGCGGCGTCGCCATGGTGGGCATGAGCATGATGCCCGCTTTCCTGCAGCGCGCCGTAGCCGCCACGCCCATGCCCAACAAAAAACAGTTGGTCGTACTCTTCCAGCGCGGCGCCGCCGACGGCCTTAATATTGTCGTCCCGTTCGCCGAACCAAACTACTACCGCCTGCGTCCCACCATTGCCATCCCGCAGCCGAAGCGTGGCGCCACGGACACCGTGGTCGATCTCGACGGATTCTTCGGCCTGCATCCCAGTCTTGCGCCGCTCGAACCTATCTTTCGCAAAAATCAGCTGGCCATCGTGCACGCCGCGGGCTCGCCCGATCCCACCCGTTCCCACTTCGACGCGCAGGATTTTATGGAATCCGGCACGCCCGGCGTCAAAGCTACCGGAGACGGCTGGCTGGATCGCGCCTTGCAAACGATTCCCGAGGACCACGCCTCGCCGTTCCGCGCGGTAGCCATGGGCTCGAACCTTCCACGCATGCTGCAGGGCAACACCGGCGCGATCGCACTTCCGGATCTCAAGCAGTTCAAAATCATGCCGCAAACCGCGGCCATGAATAACGTCGCGCAGGGCGGCTTTGAGGCCATGTACGCGCAATCGGTGGACCACGCTCTCCACGGCACCGGCGCGGAAACCTTCGAAGCCATCGACATGCTCAGCAAAATCGACACCAGCAAATTTCCGCCGGAAAACGACGCTGTCTATCCCAACAATCGCCTCGGCCAAAGCCTCCAGCAAATCGGCCAGTTGATTAAAGCCAATGTCGGCGTTGAAGTCTTATTTGTCGATTGCGGCGGCTGGGACAATCACGTGAACGAAGGTGCTGCGCAGGGCCAGCTCTCCAACCTATTAAAGGACCTCGGCCAAACCCTCGCCGCCTTCAACCAGGACATGGGCGACCGCATGGAAAACATCGTGGTCGTCACCATGAGCGAATTCGGCCGCACTGCGAAAGAGAACGGCAACCGCGGCACCGATCACGGCCACGCCAACTGCATGTTCGTAATGGGTGGCGCTGTGAAAGGCGGCCACATCTACGGCAGGTGGCCCGGCATCGACGATCACCAGCTAAACGAAGGCCGCGACCTGGCCCTGACCACCGACTTCCGCAGCGTCACCGGTGAGATTCTGGCCAGGCACATTGGCGTAAAGGACCTGGACACCGTCTTCCCGTCCTTCGACAACAGCGCCCACAGATTCCCCGGCCTAATCCGCGCCTAACGCGCGGTGTTGTTCGGATTCCGTTGCGGTCGCCTTCTTAGGCGCGCGGTCTTATCTCGTCCGCACCCAAAAACTACGCCGCCGATCCCCGGATGCGCATCCCGTAGAACGAACGGTACACAAAGAAGAACGACACGGCAAAAAACAACGCCGCCAGAATATGCGTCAGGTTGGCGCCTTGTGCCGTCGTCAACTGCACCGCCAGCTCCACCGCCAGCAATCCAAACAAAGTCGTAAATTTAATGACCGGGTTCAGCGCCACCGACGAGGTGTCCTTGAACGGATCGCCGACGGTATCGCCAACCACCGTCGCATCGTGCAACGGCGTGCCTTTCTGCTTCATCTCCACTTCCACGATTTTCTTCGCGTTATCCCACGCTCCGCCGGCGTTGGCCATGAAGATCGCCTGATACAAACCGAAAATGGCGATCGAGAACAGGTACCCGATGAAGAAAAACGGTTCGACGAACGCAAACGCCAGGGTGGCGAAAAACACCGCGATGAATATGTTGAGCATGCCTTTCTGTGCATACTTGGTGCAAATCTCCACCACCTTCTTGCTGTCCGCCACGCTCGCCGCGGCCGCGCCTTCTAGGTGAATGTTCGCCTTGATGAACTCCACCGCGCGATAAGCGCCGGTGGTCACCGCTTGTGTCGAAGCCCCGGTGAACCAGTAAATCATCGCGCCGCCGGTAATCAGCCCCAGCACAAACGGCGCATGCAGCAACGAAAGTTTGTGCACGTTTTCCGTAAGCCCGCGCGTCAGCGCCATGATGATGGAGAAAATCATCGTCGTTGCCCCCACCACCGCCGTCCCAATCAACACCGGCTTGGCCGTAGCCTTGAACGTATTCCCCGCGCCATCGTTCTCTTCCAGCAAATCCTTGGCGTGCGGAAAATTCACGGTTATGTTGTAATCGCGCTTCAGCTCGCCTTCGATCCCCGGAATTTGCTCGATCAGCGAAAGCTCATACACCGACTGCGCATTGTCGGTAACCGGTCCATACGAATCCACCGCAATCGTCACCGGCCCCATGCCCAAGAATCCAAAGGCCACCAACCCAAACGCAAACACCGGTGCCGCAATCATCAGCGACCCCAGCCCCAGCGTGCTGATCAAATATCCCGTCGCCATCAGCACCACCATCGCCAGCCCGATGTAATAAGCAGAAAAATTGCCCGCCACAAAGCCCGACAAAATGCCCAACGATGCTCCACCCTCCTCGGCGGAGGTCACCACTTCCCGAACGTGCCGCGACTCCGTCGAAGTAAACACCTTCACCAGCTCCGGAATGATCGCCCCGGCCAAAGTGCCGCAGGAAATAATCGTCGCCAGCTTCCACCACTGCGTCGAATCATCGCCGAGCGTCGGCACGATCAAATAAGACACCACGTACGTCAGCGAGATCGACACCAGCGAAGTGATCCACACCAGCGAAGTCAGCGGCGCTTCGTAATTCATGTTGTCCACGTTCGCGTATCTGGCCTTCGCGATCGCACCGTTGATGAAGTACGCCGCCGCGCTGGCAATCACCATCACGATGCGCATCACGAAAATCCACACCAGCAGTTGCACCTGCACGGTGTTCGCCAGGTCAATGGCGTGCGCCAGGGCTTCCGGCCCGGCCGTGCGTAGCGTTAGGCCCCCGGGCAGAAAGTGCGCCGGCCCAATCGCCAGCAAAATAAAGGTGATGAGCGCCACGCCCGTCACGCCGTAAGTTTCAAACCCGTCCGCGCTGGGCCCCACGGAATCGCCCGCGTTGTCCCCGGTGCAATCCGCGATCACCCCGGGGTTACGCGCATCGTCCTCTTTAATTTTGAAGACGATCTTCATCAGGTCGGACCCGATATCCGCAATCTTCGTAAAAATCCCGCCGGCGATGCGCAATGCCGCCGCGCCCAAAGACTCGCCGATCGCGAACCCGATAAAACAAGGTCCCGCGTAATCTCCCGGAATAAACAGCAAAATCAACAGCATCATCAGCAATTCCACGCTGATCAGCATCATCCCGATGCTCATTCCCGCTTCCAGCGGCGTGTGATAAATCGGATAAGGCTTGCCGCGCAGGCTGGCAAACGCCGTCCGCGAATTCGCGAATGTATTCACGCGAATCCCAAACCACGCCACGCCATAACTCCCGGCGATGCCGATCAAGCTGAACGCCAGAATAATCGGCAGCGTAACCGCAATCGATTTCCCCGGCACCGGCGCCAAAACGCCAAAATAAAGCACGATCACCACGGCGATGAACAGCCACAGCAGCAGCAAAAACTTCCCCTGCGTCAGCAGATACGTCTTGCACGTCTCATAAATCAATTCGGAAATATCCCGCATCGATTTATGCACCGGCAAATTCTTCAGCCGGCTGTAAATAATCAATCCAAAAATCAGCCCCAGCACGCAAACAATAATCCCGAACAGCAGCAGCCGGTGCCCGTCAATCGCGCCATTCAAAAATCGCACGGAAGAAAGATCCGGCAGGTGCAGGTTGGCTTCGCCGCCAGACTCGTCGGTCGACTGCGCAAAAGCCGGGGCCCCGCTCAGCAGGAGCAGCAAAGCCGCCGCAGCGCCTCCTAATCTCCAGGCGCTCCACACTCGCCCTAACCGCGCCGCACACCACCGGCCGTTCGCGATACCAGCACTCATCGATTCTTCCTCCACGGCGTTCCTCCATCCAAATTTCCAATGTGACGAAACAAAATTTCCTTTGCCGTCCCTCGCGGCACACCAATTCAGGCGCCGCTTTTTTATTCGCGCCGGGGCAGCAAACTCCGCCGGACGTTTCTACAACTACCGGTACGAGCCCATTGCAAGGCAGGGATTTTACGGCTAAGAGCACGCCAAATCCGTCCGCCTCCTCGACCTTCCGGCGGAACCCCGCGTATTCAGCGCGCGAGCACTCAAGCGCAAGCTTTATAACATTTACCTGCACTCGGGTCAAACGCCGCCACGCAAATAAAACTCTCACCCACACTAACAGTGATCGTTGCTTCCAATGGGCGCTCGTCCTCTCTCGCCAACAACCCCGTGAAATCGCAACAGCCTAGACGGCGCCGCCTACGGATATCTGTATGATTCCCCCCCTAGACTGTATGGAAAATGGTAGCACCTGCCAATTTGGCCTCGTATCCTAATGAAAATAGACATTTTAAGAATGGCTGTTCGCGTGCCACACGTTGCGGCGTATGGGGTTTCTGTTCTCTAACCTGAAATCTGAGGGGGAGCTTCTAATGAAGCGTTTCTTCGTAGTTTTATCAATCCTTATTCTAGGGTTTGCGGGCGCCGCGAAGGCCCAAGTCAATGCCGGATCCGTTCATGGCACGGTGACTGATAATTCCGGAGCCGCCGTGGTTGGCGCAGCCGTCACCGCTACAAGCACTGCCACTGGCGACCAACATACCGCCACCAGCGGCGACCTCGGCCAATACAACATCCAAGGTCTGAATCCGGGCATCTACAAGGTCAAAATTGCCAGCGCTAGTTTCAAAACCTATGAGACCTCTGTGGAAATCACCGTCGGAGCCGCCAGTACTGTCGATGCCACGCTCGAAGTCGGCGCCAGCACCACCACCGTCGAAGTCACCGCCTCCTACGGCACCGAAGTCAATACGCAAACCCAGGAATTGTCGCAGTTGGTCGACACCGGACAATTGGCCGCGCTCCCCAGCTTGAATCGCGACCCCTACGACTTCGTCATTCTCTCTGGCAACGTCAGCAACGGCGACAACACCAACGCCAGCATGGGCAGTTCGCAGAACCTCTCCGCACGTGGCGTGGGCTATTCCATCAACGGCCAGCGCGAAGCCGGTACGGAAATTCTCCTGGACGGCGTGGAAAACGTCGGAATTTTCACGGTCGTCGCCGGCCAGACCATCCCCGTCGATTCCATTCAGGAATTCAGCATCATCACCAATAACTTCGGTGCGGAATTTGGCCGCGCCTCCGGCGGCATTGTGAACGTCGACACCAAGTCCGGTACCAACGACATCCACGGTTCGCTCTATGAATACAATCGCGTCTCCGCCCTGACCGCGAACACCTACGCCAACGACTCAGAAAATGCCATCGCCGGCTCCGATGTTGCTCCCAAGGGCATTTACACCCGCAATGATTTTGGTTACGCCGCTGGTGGCCCGATCATCAAGAACAAGCTCTTTGCTTTCTTCACCGAAGAGTTCGTTCGCGTCCGCAGCGCTTCGTCGCAAGTGCAGGACGTCATCGACCCCAGCTTCATCGCCAACTACACGCCAGCCAACATCCAAGCGTACTTCAACACCTATGGAAAGAACACACTGACCCCTACGGGCACGACCACTTTAGGACAATTCCAGGCTGCAGGTGGGTTCGGCCAGACCTGTAACACCGCTACGCCTCCCGTTTGCACCAACAATCCCGTCCCGAGTACGTTTTTGTTTAACGGTACTACTCCCATTCCCACTTCGCAGCCGCTTTTCGACACTGTTAACTTTACTGCACCCTTCAATTCGGGGGGCGGCGTGCCGCAGAACACCTACGACCTTCTCGGACGCTTGGACTACAACCTGAGCAACAAAACCCAGCTGTTCTTCCGCTTCGCGCGCTACAGCGAAGCCGACCAGCCCGGCGCCGACGGCTACAGCCCTTATTCTCAGTATGATGTCGGTGATAGCAATTTTGCCAACAGTGGCCTGTTCTCCATCAATCACGTCCTGCGCGACAACCTGCTCAGTAACAGTAAGGTGAGCTTCACGCGTTTCAATGTCGCCAGCAGCTTTAACACCGCCCTAACCAATACCCCCAATCTGTACCTGCAAAATGGCGAAGAGGCGCAATCGGCAAACCCTGCATCAGGTAATACCATTGAGCTGCCTGGATTGCAGAACAGCACGGACGGCAGTGGCGGCCTGCCCTTCGGCGGACCGCAGAACACCTTGCAGTTGGAAGAAGACTTGGCATGGACCAAGGGCCGCCACTCCATGCGTTTCGGCGGCGAATTCACTTACATTCAGTTGAACTACGCTTACGGCGCTTACCAGCAGGCCGTGGAAGCGCTCGGCGGCAACTTGCAAAATTCCTTGAACAGCTTGATCAATGCCGGTGGCATTGTCGATCCCAGCAGCGGCGCCTTTGCCAGCCCCATGGTCGAGTTTGACGCGCGCGTGGCCGGTGGCGTGTTGCCCTGCGTTCTGGACACCTACGGCAATCCCATCGTCACTCCCGCCTGCACCGTTACTCCGCCGCTCCCCCAGGCCTCTCCGGCACGCAGCTACCGTTACAAGGACTGGGCTGCCTATGCGCAGGATAGCTTTAAGCTTACTCGTCGTCTGACCATCAACTATGGTCTGCGCTACGAGCATTACGGCGTCCAGCACAATGATATTCAAAGCTTGGATTCCAACTATTACTTCGGAAACTGCTCTTTCCCGTGCAACATCCAAACCGGCCAAGTCCAAATCTCTCCCACAACCTCGATTGGCCAAATGTGGGCGCCCAGGTGGGGAACCCCGGCACCCCGCGTCGGATTTGCTTGGGATGTGTTTGGCAACGGTAAGACCGCATTGCGCGGTGGCGCGGGCATCAGTTACGAGCGCAACTTCGGCAACGTAACCTACAACGCCAGCTTCAATCCTCCGGCTAGCGCCGTGGTTCAGGCAACTTGCACTGCAAATGCCAATGGAATCGTACAATATGTCCCGGGCTCCACGGGTAACTGCACGAACTTGGTCACCAATAACGATCTCGGTCCCTTGGGCGAAGTCGGTGGCCCAGTGTCCGGGCTTCCGCCGGTCGAGTTGCGCGATAACAGCGACAACATCAACGTTGCTCAGACTCAATTCTGGAGCTTGGCCATCGAGCGTCAACTGGCGCCCAATACCATTCTCGCTATCTCTTACAGCGGCGCCCATAGCGTGCACCTCTATGATCTTTCCAACCTGAACCTTCCCGGCACCGCGCAAGCTTGGGCAGGACAGCCCCTGGTAACCGGCACCGATCCTACGACCGGCGAGACCTGCCCCGACACAAACCCGACGACGGGCGTCGCTTCCTGCTATACCCGCCTGAACCAGCAGTATGCCAACATCAACGTTCGCGGCAGCAATGGTGTAGGGACGTATAACGGGCTCAACGTTAAATTCCAGACCCAGGACTTCCGCCACACTGGTTTGACCGTGGTCGCCAACTATACGTGGTCGCATGCCCTCGATGACTTGAGCGATACTTTCTCTGGGAGCTTGACTTCCGAATCGCTCGGCTACCTCGATCCGCTGCACCCTCAACTCGACTACGGCAGTTCGGACTTTGACGTCCGCCAGCGCTTGGTCGTGTCTCCCATTTGGCAAACACCTTGGTTCAAGAGCGGCCGGGGTTTCGCGGCGCAGGCCCTCGGCGGCTGGGAAATTTCCGGAATTTACACTGCGCGAACGGGTATTCCGTTCTCCATCTACGATTACGGCAACGACGAACTAAACTATTACAACATTCCACGCTTGATCCCTGTAAGTCCGATCACCAACTACAAGGTCACTTCAACCCCAACAGCCATTGCAGGCGTTGCAAACCAATTTAATGGCTATGCCATTCCGGCTTCCAACCTTGCTGCTTTGGAGCCCCTGAACGCAGTAACGGGTATTGACGACTTCGGTCCATTCCCGTCGACCATGACCGCGCGCAACGCCTTCGCTGGTCCAGGTGCCTGGAACATCGATGCCGCGGTTCAAAAGAACTTCAAACTCACGGAACGCCTCGGCCTGCAATTCCGTGCCGAAGGTTTCGACGTGCTCAACCACCACAACTTTTACCTCTTTCCCTATAGCACAATCGAGGACAATGAGGTCATCCTGGAAAAGGGCGGTATCGGCACCGCCGCCTCCGGCGGCAACAACGACGAGCGCAGGTTCATGCAGTTCTCTCTGCGCTTGACGTTCTAACGCACGCTGCCTCGGCTGTTACGAGAATCCAAGGCCCGCGCGCTCAAGTCCTGAGCGCGCGGGCCTGTTTTTTTGTCCGCCATCCTTCCGTCGCTGCGTTCCTCGTTTCCGCTCACCAGCTTTCTCTCGCGATGAAGTAAAATCCTCCGGCAATGATCGCTGCCTCCCGCGAACCAGACATCCCTGCAAATCAGCGCGCCTTCGCGGATTTGGCCCTGGTATTCTGCTCGTTGTTGTGGGGCTGCACGTTTGTAATCGTCAAGAATTCTCTCGCGCACATTTCCGTGTTTCTTTTTTTGGCCGTGCGTTTTACTTTGGCCGCTATTTTGATGGCTGCGTTTCGCCCGCGCGCTTTGCGCCATTTGCAAAAAGACGAGCTGCTCGCCGGCGCCGCGCTCGGTTTTTTTATGTTTTGCGGCTATGCCTTTCAGACTGCCGGGCTGGTGTACACCACGCCGGCAAAATCGGGATTTGTCACCGGCTCCAGCGTGGTGCTCGTGCCTTTGCTGCTGGGAATTTTCTGGGCCAAGCGCTTGACCGCCTGGGTTTATGCCGGAACCATCGCCGCGGCGATTGGTTTGTATTTTCTCACCGTGCCGGTGAAGGGAATCGCGCATCTGAATCGCGGCGACTTGCTGACTTTCGCCGCCGCGGCGTTCTACGCCACGCACATCATTCTGGTGGGCGAGTATACGCGCGAGCACGGCGCCGCGGCGCTGAGCATTTTGCAAATTGCGGCATGCGCGGCGCTCGCGTGGATCGGGACCGCCGGCGCGCACGCTTTGTCGCTGGAGCGCGCGCGGTTTGTGTTTGGCTGGGAATTATTGCTGGGAATTTCCGTGTGCGCCATCTTCGCGACGGCCGCCGCGTTTTCCATACAGTTGTGGGCGCAGCAGTATACGACTTCCAGTCACGCCGCGATTATTTTCACGCTGGAGCCGGTGTTCGCGGTGATCACGTCGTACCTGGTGATTGGCGAACGGCTTGGGGCGCGATCGATTTTCGGCGCGTCCCTCGTGCTCGCGGGAATTTTAATCGCCGAAATGCTCGGTCCGCCCGTCGCACCGGAATCGCCGGAGCCGCTGTTTGTCGGGCGGATTTATTTCCAGCCGTGGTGGCGGAAGTGAATCCGCAGGCCACACGGCGATCCGTAGGGGCGCGATCCTACGGTGCGCCCGCCGAATAATTCTTTACATCCACCTGGTCGAACATGGTCGCGGTGGCGGCGTGCGTTTTTTCGTAGGAAGTAATTTCCGGCTCGTGTTTCAGCGTGGTGGCGATGTCGTCCAGGCCTTCGAGCAAGACTTCCTTGCGCGATGGGGCGATTTCAAATTTATAGGTGAGGCCCTCATTGTCGCTGACGGTTTGGTTTGGCAGATCGATCCTGAGCTGGTAGCCGGGATATTTTTCCGCGCGTTGGAACAGTTCCTCGATTTGCGTTTCGCTGAGCTCGGCGGGGAGGATGCCGTTTTTGAAACAGTTGTTGTAAAAAATGTCGGCGTAACTGGGCGCCAGGATGACGCGGAAGCCGTAGTCGCCGATGGCCCAGGGCGCGTGTTCGCGGCTCGAGCCGCAGCCGAAGTTGGCGCGCGTCAGCAGCACGGATGCGCCCTTGTATTGCGGGAAATTCATGATGAATTCGGGATTGGGTTTTTCGCCGGGCAGGTAGCGCCAGTCGTAGAAAAGGATGCGGCCGAAGCCTTCGCGTGTCAGCGCCTTGAGGAATTGCTTCGGCACCATCTGGTCGGTGTCAACGTTGACGCGATCCAGCGGCAAGACTAGTCCGGTGTGCGTGATGAATGGTTTCATCGGCTCCGTTCTCCTAGGCGTTTCTTTTGCGCCGAATTTGTTATTTTACTCATGACGGCTTCTGCGGCACCAATACTACTCGACCGACTCCAGAGCGAAATCGCGGACATCGACGAAGTGGCCGGCTATCGCGGCGGCGGCGGCCATTACGGGGCTGACCAGGTGGGTGCGGCTGTCGCGGCCCTGGCGGCCCTCAAAATTGCGGTTGCTGGTGCTGGCGCTGCGTTCGTTGGGCGGCAGAACGTCGGCATTCATGCCTATGCACATGCTGCAGCCGGCGTCGCGCCACTCGAAACCCGCGTCGGTGAAAATTTTATCGAGGCCTTCTTTTTCCGCTTGCGCCTTGATGCCGCGGGAGCCGGGAACGATTAAAGCTTGCTTGATGGATTTGTTCACGTGTTTGCCTTCGACGAAGTGGGCGGCGGCGCGCAGATCGTCGATGCGGGAATTGGTGCAGGAGCCGATGAAGACGCGGTCGACGGGAATGTCGACGATGGGCGTGCCGGCTTTCAGTCCCATGTAGTGCAAGGCGCGTTCGGTGGCTTTCTGATCGTTGAGATCCTTGAAGTCGTGCGGATCGGGGACGCGCGCGGTTACGCCGCTGACCATGCCGGGATTGGTGCCCCAGGTGACTTGCGGAGCGATTTGCTCGGCTTGCAATTCCACGGTGACATCAAATTTGGCGCCGTCGTCGCTGGGGAGCTGCTTCCAGCGCGCGACGGCGTCCTGAAATTCCTTGCCGCGCGGGACGAAGGCGCGGCCTTCGAGATACGCGAAGGTGGTTTCGTCCGGGGCGACCATTCCTGCGCGCGCGCCGGCTTCCACGGTCATGTTGCAGACGGTCATGCGGCCTTCCATGGAAAGTTCGCGGATGGCCTGGCCGGCGTATTCGACGACGTGCGAAGTGCCGCCACCGATGCCGATTTTTCCGATGATGGCGAGAATGATGTCTTTGGCGGTGACGCCTTTGGGGCGTTTGCCGCTCACGACGATGTGCATGGTCTTGGATTTGGATTGCACCAAACACTGCGTGGCCAGGACGTGTTCGACTTCGCTGGTACCGATGCCGAAAGCCAGCGTGCCGAAGGCGCCGTGCGTGGAGGTATGGCTGTCGCCGCAGACAATGGTTTGTCCCGGCTGGGTGATGCCGAGTTCCGGGCCGATGATGTGCACGATGCCCTGATTTTTGCTGTTCATGTCGAAGAGGCGCACGCCGGATTCGCGGCAATTTTTGTCGAGAGCTTCAAATTGCAGCTTGGCGTCCTGGTCGAGGATGGGCAGGGTGCGGTCGGTGGTGGAGACGGAATGGTCCATCACCGCGAAGGTGAGATCTGGGCGGCGAACCTTGCGGCCCTCGGCGCGCAGCCCGGCGAAAGCCTGTGGGGAAGTGCCTTCGTGGACGAGGTGGCGGTCAATATAGATGATAGAGGGTTGGCCGGCCTCTTCGCGGACCACGTGGGCGTCCCAAATTTTTTGGTAGAGCGTTTTTGCATTCGTCGAGGGGGCGTTGGCGTTATTGGTCATGTGGTCAGTCGTTTTCTCAGTCACGGCGATTCATCCGAGATTCACCGAGTGGAGATTCACCGAGAGCAGATGCACCGACGATTTTAGCACTCCCGTAACCTGACGCCAATCTGACGACGCGGGGGAGAGGAAACTGGGCAAGGACCCCGTACCGCTTTTGCGAAACAATATCATTCTAAAGGGGTTGGAGGGTACATTTGCGAAAGAGATAGATTCCATGGGGGTTACGCGGGAGCTGCGAAATTGGGAAGCAGCGGTACCCGCACCCCCGGGTGTTTTTGGCAAAGAGTGCGCAGGCGACAGAAAATAATCGGGATAGGGGGAATTGCGAATTGAGAAGAGTGTGCACGCGATTGAAAACAAAGGGTCGTTTTTTTTGCGACATAGCAAAGACGCGGAGCAAACCGTCGGCAGCGGATGCCGTTGGGAATGTTCGGACCGGCGCGTGGAGTTCATCCGGCGTGCGGCATGAAAGGGTCTTGAGAGAGGACGCAGCGGGACTTTCATGATAAATCCTAGCATGGACTAGGTATCTTGTCAATACCCAGTACTCTGTGGTATCCATTCGAACGGCGGCGGTTCGCAGTATTTGTAAAATCTGGGTAGGGGGGCTTAGGCCGTGCTGTTATCACAGCGGGATTGGGGCAGTTCGAGTCATCAGCGGCTGGCGCGGCGGTTTGGAGGGTTTTTCATGGCACACGATTCCGGCAAAGAGAAACAGCAGGCTCATGAACTGCTCGAACAGCTTGCACCAACGCAGCTCACCGCAGTGGTGGGCTTGTTGGAGGTAATGGTCGATCCGGTTTCCAGGGCTATTGCGCAGGCTCCGCTGGACGACGAAAAACTTAGCGCGGAAGGTGAAAAAGCGCTTCGAGATGCGCGGGAATGGTCGAAACATAATAAGGGAATTGAGCACAAACAGGTTCTGGCGGAACTCGGAATTCCCTCGGAGGAAATCGATCAGGTTAAGGGACGGAAGTGAGGCGGATTGTTTGGACCGCTCTGGCCAAGAGCGATGTGCGAGGCTTGGGCAAACGGAGGCCATGCATATTCTCTCTGCTTTGCATCGCTTTGCCGAGTCCGGCGCGGGCGATGTGAAGGCTTTGGAGGGGAGTGAGGAGTTGCGGCTGCGCATCGGTGATTACCGTCTGTTTTTCGTTTGCCCGGATAACGCGAGCATTGAGGTTCGTCGCGTGTTGCATCGCCGGGAGGCGTACCGCTGAGCAGGGGAAATGGTGATGGACGCAGCGTTCGAGACGCAACGTTCGAGACCCAAACAGTAGATGCATGGTGAAGTTACGCCGGTCGCGGCTGAAGCCGGACCCTACAGCGGCCAAACAAACAACAGGCGAAGCGGACGGATTGTTGTTAATAGTAGTGGAGGGTTACATCCACGGGGACGCAGGTGCGGATGGGTTGGCCGTCTTTTGTGGCGGGCTGGAATTGCCACTGGCGGACGGTTTCTATGGCGTGTTCACCGACGCCGTACGGGCCGCCGATTAGGACGATGGCGGAGGTTACCTGGCCTTGTTCGTCTATAGCGACTTTGAGCATGAGGTTGCCCTGCCATTTGGCTTTGCGCGCGGCTTCGGTGAAGCTTGGCGGATTGCAGAGGACGCATTTCGGCGGGGTCGCGCCCTTGGTTTCGGCGGCGGACGGGCAGCTCATAGCGCTGGGATCGAGGGGCCAATCTACGGATTGGTGCACCAAGTCGTTGAAATCTGGCGGCAACGACAAGGTGGTGGCGGGGATGGAGCGCTGCGTGGCTTCGGGCAAGGCGGTTAGGGTGAGGCTGAGGGTGATGGGTGGTTCGTCGGCACGGGAAAGGCGGCCAGTGATTAGCTGGGTGGCGCCCGCCGCGGTGGCTTGCCACTGCAGGACCTGCGGGCTTTGCAAGTCGACGGGAGTGATGCCCGCGGATTGCAGGCGCGCTGCAAATTGCTTGCGGTCGAGGAGCGCGCCGGGGCCGAGGCGGGTTTGCAGGGCGTCGGAAAGGGCGTCGGCCAGTTGCTGGCCGAGAACGTTTAGCTGGCCACGCTGATTTCGAAAATCGGCTACCAGGATTTTTTCCGGCGGGGTTTTCTTGCGGGTAGGTAAGTGCTGGATCTCTTGCGCGAGGGTGTCGGCCAGTGTGTTGATCTGGGATTGGTAGGGAGGGGTGTCTTGTGGTAAGGGCGAGGGAGCGGTTTGGGCGAGAAGCGAGGTCGCGAAGGCGCAGGCCGAGAAGAAAAACAGGTGGCGCAGCAAGTGCATGGTGGAATTCAAAGTTAGCACGATGGCTGGGGGTTCGGGAAGCGGATTGCAGGCCACGGATTGATCGCGATGGGGGCGCGGCGGTCGCGGCTGAAGCCGGACGCTCCCAACGGCCAGACTTGATTTCGAGCGTGTCGATGGGCTGGGGGAGTGCATCTGTTGGGGTGCGGCGAGGGACGGCGCCGCGGGCAACTTGTTATTTCAGCTTAACGGAGATTCGAGTAGACTCACGGCGTTGCGCGGGGCCAGGGGTGAGCTGAGGCGCGGCGGCAGCTTATGAGGCGCATGGAGAAACCGGGGGCCAAGACGGACTGGAGCGCGGTGGCCAGCCGGACCGCGGGAGTGGTGATTTTTCTTGCGGGGGTGCTGCTGGCGGCACAGCTGTGCGCGGCGAACCCAGCGAACGGGCACCCCGTGCCGAGCATATTCAGACCGTACTCCACGCCCGCCGATTCCATTTACCATCTTTCGCGTTTCGTGCTGTCCATCACGGGCTTGATTTTTCTGGTGGTGTTTGCGCTGTTGACGTACGCGGTGGTGAAATTTCGCGGCCGGACGCGGGATGTCAGCAGTGAGCCGGCGCAGGTTTATGGCAGCACACAGATCGAGCTGGCGTGGACGGTAATCCCGATATTGATCGTGGTGGTGCTGTTTTTGGCGACCGCGCGGGTGATTCACGGCATCGAAGACGCGCCGGAACCTGCGGGCGCGGTGGAAGTGACGGCGATTGGCCACCAGTTTTGGTGGGAGTTTCGCTATCCCGGGCTGGGGATTGTGACGGCGAATGAGCTGCATATTCCGGTGAGCGACGCGGGGCATGCTGCGCCGACATTTTTGAAATTGCTTTCCGCGGATACCGACCACAGCTTCTGGGTGCCGCAGCTGGCGGGCAAGACGGATTTGATTGCCAACCGCGAAAACGAAATGTGGATGGAGCCGCGGCAGGCGGGAGTTTATCTGGGGCAATGCGCGCAATATTGCGGAACGCAGCACGCCAAGATGCTGCTGAAAGTTTACGTGGATAGCGCGGAGGAGTTTGCGGCGTGGGCGAAGGCCCAGAAGGCGCCAGCGAATGCAGAGGCGAAGGAAAGCGCGGGCAGGCAGGTGTTTGAAGCGAATGCGTGCATGAACTGCCACACGATTGCGGGGACGGCGGCGACGGGGCGATTTGGTCCGGACCTGACACACCTGATGAGCCGCAGCACGATTGCCGCGGGCGCGGCGGAAAACACCGCAGAAAATATGCGCTTATGGATTCAGAAGCCGGATGCCATCAAACCGGGTTCGTTGATGCCGGCAATGCAATTGAGCGACGGAGATATCGAGGCCCTGGTGCGTTATCTGGAGACGCTGAAGTAGTCTGCGGGATTGCGAGACGAGCGATGTCATCGGATGCGATGGCGATACAGGCCGCCCGGGCCGCGCGACAGCCTTGGGTGCAGACGCTGCACGGGTGGGTAACCACCGTGGACCACAAGCGTCTGGGGGTGCTGTATATCGCGTACGCGCTGGTGTTTCTGGTCATTGGCGGGATCGAAGCCGCGGTCATACGCATTCAGTTAATCCGGCCGCACAACGATTTTGTTTCGCCGCAGGTTTTCAACCGGATGTTTACGATGCATGGGACCACGATGATTTTCTTTGTGGCCATGCCGATCTTGTTCGGTTTTGCCAATTACCTGGTGCCGCTGATGATTGGCGCGCGGGACATGGCGTTTCCACGCTTGAACGCGTTCAGTTTTTGGCTGACGGCATTCGGCGGAGCGCTGCTGTACTTCAGTTTTCTGGGCGGCAGCGGACTGTACGGCGCGGGCAATGCGCCAGACGTGGGCTGGTGGGCCTACGCGCCATTGACGGCGCGCGCGTTTTCTCCCGGGCACAGTTCGGACTATTGGACCCTCTCGGTGCTGGTCTCCGGTTTCGGGAGCATCGGCACGGCGATCAACCTCATCGCCACGATTTTGTGCCTGCGTTGCCCGGGCATGAAGCTTGGCCGCATGCCGCTGCTGGTGTGGCTCAATCTGGTGATGAGCGGGATCGTGCTGATCGCGCTTACGCCGCTGTCGGCGGCGCAAATCATGTTGCTGGTGGATCGCTATCTGGGCGGGCATTTTTTTGACACGCAGGCGGGCGGTTCGGCGACGCTGTGGATGCATTTTTTCTGGATCTTCGGACATCCGGAGGTCTACATTTTGATCATTCCCGCGTTCGCCTTCGTCTCGGAGATCGTTCCGGTATTTTCGCGCAAGCCCATTTTTGGCTACCCGGTCATGGTCGGCGCTACCGTGTGCATCGCGTTCATCAGCATGAGCGTGTGGGCGCACCACATGTTCACCATCGGCATGAACTCGTACTCCAACACTTTTTTCGTCTTTACTACCATGGTGATCGCGGTGCCGACGGGAATCAAAATTTTCAATTGGATCGGCACGATGTGGGGCGGTAACCTGCAGTTCAAGACGCCGATGTTGTTCTGCATCGGTTTCCTGTTCCAGTTTCTCGTCGCCGGCCTGACCGGCATCATGCTGGGCGCCGCGCCTTTCAATTGGCAGCTCAGCGGTTCCTACTTTGTGGTGGCGCACTTCCACTACGTGATTGTGGGCGGAATCCTTTTCGCGCTTTTCGGCGCTTTCTACTACTGGTATCCCAAAATCACCGGAAGGATGATGAGCGAGAGTCTCGGTAAACTGCACTTCTGGCTGTTCCTCATCGGATTTCACCTCACATTTGACTTCATGCACATTCCCGGCATCCTCGGGATGCCGCGGCGGATTTACACGTACGAGCCGGGACGCGGGTGGGATCTCTGGAACCTAATCGTTACGATTGGCGCGTTCGTCCAGGGCGTGGCGATACTGATTTTTGTCGCCAACCTGATCATTTCTTATTTCAACGGAACTGCGGCAGGGAACGATCCCTGGGACGCCTGGACCTTGGAGTGGTCCGTTCCGTCGCCGCCGCCGGTCTACAATTTCGCGACCATCCCGACGGTTGCGAGCCGGCGCCCGATGTGGGACCTGAAGCATCCCGAAGATCCGGATAGCATTTATGAGTGAAGGAATTTCCGCATGAGCGCCATCGCCAATCCGGTTGGGCAGACCCCCTGGACACTCCCGTATCGCGGGAAAGTTGCCATGGCCTGCCTGATCATTGCGGAATCAGCGATCTTCACCATTTTCGTTGTCGCGTACCTTTTTTACCTGGGCAAGAGTCTCACCGGGCCGACGCCGCGCGAAGTTCTAGAAGTGCCCGTCTTTTTCACCATCTGCCTGCTATCCAGCAGCCTTACGGTGCACTTCGCGTCGAGGGCGCTCGAACACGGCAAACGCGGCGCGTTCCAGGGTTTGTGGCTGCTTACGATCATTCTGGGCGGCCTGTTCCTCTTCGGGACCGCGCGGGAGTGGCACCGCCTGATTTACGAACACGGCTTCACCATCTCTACCAATCTTTTTGGGACTACTTATTATTCGCTCGTAGGGCTGCACGGGTTTCACGTCATCGTGGGCCTGCTGATGCTGACCATCGTGTTTATTTTTGCGCTTGGCGGTCGCGTCGGGCCGGAGCATTCCGCTCGAATCGAAGTTCTTTCGCTGTATTGGCATTTTGTGGACGCCGTCTGGGTGGTGGTTTTCACCGTGGTTTACATTCTCGGGCGGTGAGCCAAAGAAGGGAATCATGTCAGCTGCGGAACATTCTGGCGAAAGCAGCGCGACGCGCTACGAAATAAAAATGCCGGCGCCGACCGCGTGGCCCATCGTTTTGGCCTTTGGCGTTACGCTCCTGTTCGCGGGGCTGTTGACCAGCGTCTCCGTGACCATCCTTGGCGCGGTGCTGGCGCTCGCCGCAGCTGTGGGCTGGTTCCGCGAAGTGCTTCCTCGTGAACACGAAGAACCGGTGAACATCGTGCCAGACGAATTCGTTGCACGCACCTCGCGGCACCTCGTCGAACGCGTGCCCCTCGCAGAAGACCAAGCGCGCGCCTGGCTGCCGGTTGAAACGTATCCGCTGTCCGCCGGGATAAAAGGTGGCCTGGCGGGCAGCGTGGCCATGGCGGTGCTGGCGTGTGCCTTTGGATTATTTAAGTTCGGCAGCATCTGGTATCCCATCAATCTTCTTTCCGGAGGCATTAGCAATCAGGCGCTGGGCTGGAGCCCGGCGGAGTTGAATTCTTTTCATGGCGTAACGTTCGGGCTGGCGGTATTGCTGCACGGCACGGTCTCTTTGCTGGTAGGGCTCTTGTATGGGGCGATGCTTCCGATGTTCGCGCGCCGTCCGATTCTGCTCGGAGGTTTGATTGCGCCCGTGCTGTGGTCCGGGCTGCTGTATTCGATACTGGACATTTTGGACCCCTTACTTCAGCAACGCATCGACTGGTATTGGTTCGTGGCCTCGCAGGTAGCTTTCGGGGTGGTCGCAGGGATGGTCGTGGTGCGTCAATCGCGTGTGCGCACGCACGAGAACATGCCGTTCGCCCTGCGCGCGGGAATCGAAGCCCCGGGGATGATGTCGCGACGGGGGGACGGAGAGAAGCGCCGGTGAATCGACTTGGTCATCGATGGACGTTCGCAGTGCTGGGCGCAATGCTTCTTGCCGGATGCAGCGCGTCGCCCGGCCGGCCGCGCGCGAATTCCGAGACGCTGGCGCCGAATGATGTTCTCGATTTCGGCACGCTGTATGCGGACAACTGCTCCGCCTGCCATGGCGCGGAAGGGAAGGGCGGTGCGGCGATTGCTTTGGCCGACCCCGTTTATCTGGCGATCGTGGATGATGCCACGCTGCACAAGATTATTTCGGGCGGCCTGAGCGGCACGGCGATGCCAGCCTTTGCCCAAAGTGCCGGCGGGATGCTTACGGACAAGCAGGTGGGGGTGATCGCCAGCAACATTCGGTCGGTCTGGGGCAAGCCGGGAATCCTTGACGGTGCGAATGCGCCGTCGTACCTGCCAAAAACGGCGGGTGAAGTTTCGCGCGGCGCAGCGGCGTTCAAAACCTACTGCGCGTCTTGCCACGGGCCCGACGGCCGCGGCGGAGCAAAAGGAAGCAACATTACCGACGATTCTTTCCTGGCGCTGGTCAATGATCAGGCGTTGCGCACCATGGTGATCGTCGGGCGTCCGGAATTAGGCGCGCCCGATTGGCGGGGCGACGATCCCGGCAAGCCGATGTCCGAGCAAGAGGTGACGGACGTGGTGGCGTGGCTGGCTTCGCAGCGTGCGCCGAATCCCGGGCAACCGTATTCCGTTCCGAGTAACACGCAGCACTAGGAGCAACAGCATGCCGCAGGAAATTTCTCCGAGAAGTTCGCAACCGAATGCGCCAGGAGCCGCGCTATCCCGCCGCGGGTTGTTGATGAAATTGGGATTGATGTTCAACGGTTTGGTCGCTTTGGCTCTCGCGGTACCTATTGTGCGGTTTCTTCTTGCATCCGTTACGCGCGGCCGCTCCAACGGTTATCTTGCGTGGGTGCCGCTGGGGTCCGTCAGCGAATTCCCTGAAGGCGAAACGCGACTGGCGACCTTCCGAAGTCCGTTCGTAACCCCGACCGACGGCAAGACCATCGACACCGCTTGCTGGGTGAGGCGTGTGGCCGGCGAGCAATTCCAGGTTTTTGCGGTGAACTGCGCGCACCTGGGTTGCCCGGTGCGCTGGTTCCCGCAGTCCGGTTTATTTATGTGCCCGTGTCATGGCGGAGTTTATTATCGCGACGGTTCACGCGCTTCCGGGCCGCCGGAGCGCGGGCTTTTTACGTATCCGTATCGAGTAGACAACGGACTGATCACCATTCAGGCCGGCGAACTGCCAACTCCGGGCGCAAGTGTCGCGGCGGTTCAGGGGAAAAAGCCACCATGCGCTTAATTGCGCAAATCGGCGAATGGTTTGACCGGCGATTGCAGTTGGCCGCGCCCATTCGTGAGACGGTGGAGCATCCGGTGCCGCGGAACACCGCAAGCTGGTGGTATGTGTTCGGCAGCGCCGCGCTGGTTATTTTTGCCCTGCAGGTTGTAACCGGCATTTTGCTGGCGATGATCTATGTGCCGTCTGCAGCGGAGGCGTGGAACAGTCTGCAGGCGCTCAATCACGACGTAACCCTCGGTTGGTTTATCCGCGCGCTGCACGGCTGGGGCTCCAACTTCATGATCGCCATCGTGCTGATCCACATGGTGCAGGTGTTTCTTTTCGGCGCCTACAAATTTCCTCGCGAACTCACCTGGATCGTCGGCGTCTTTCTTTTGCTGATGACGTTGGGCATGGCTTTTAGCGGACAGGTTCTGCGCTTCGATCAAGATGCCTTTTGGGGACTGGGAATTGGGGCGTCCATTGCGAGCCGCGTGCCCATTCTTGGCCCGGCAATCGTCAAAGTGATGCTTGGCGGGCCGATCATCGCCGGCGCGACGCTTTCGCGATTTTTCGCGCTGCATGTTTTTGTTATTCCCGGAACGCTCATCCTGCTGGTTAGTTTGCATTTGCTGATGGTGCTGAAGCTGGGGATTAACGAATGGCCCATGCCCGGCCGAGTGGTCAAAAAAGCCACCTATGAAGCGGAGTACCACGAGCTGATTGAGAAAAGCGGCGAGCCATTCTTTCCGTACGCCATCTGGAAAGATATGTTCTTCGCCGCCTTCATTCTCCTGGCGGTCGGAGCTTGCGCGGTATATTTCGGTCCTTTTGGGCCGTCTGGTCAGCCGGATCCGACCATTATCCAGACGGTGCCCCGGCCCGATTATTTCTTTCTGTGGCTTTACGCTTTACTGTCCCTCTTGCCGCCCTCAATGGAGACGCCGGCGCTGTTGATCGGTCCGGTTCTGGCCATACTCGGCTTGTTGCTGCTGCCGTTTCTTTCCGGAGAAGGTGAAAAAAGCTGGCGCCGCCGGCCCATCGCGGTTCTGACCGTGCTGCTGATCGCGATAACATTGGGAACTTTCACGCAGTTGGCCGGATTCGCCCCTTGGAGTCCAAAGATGAACGCGTGGAGCGCGGACCCTGTGCCGGACCGGCTTTTGCATGGCAGTACCGCGCTGCAGCGGCAGGGGGCACTCGTCTTCCAGTCCAAACAGTGCCGCAATTGCCATGCGCTTGGCGAATTGGGCGGCCAGAGAGGCCCGGCGCTGGATAGTGTTGCGGTACGACTGACCCAGGATCAGCTCATCCGCCAAGTCATTCAGGGCGGCGGCAATATGCCCGCTTACGGCAAGAACTTAAAGCCCTCGGAGACTACCGCGCTGGTGGCGTTCCTCGAAACGCTGCATCCCCCCGGACAGGCGGCCGCGCGGGACGCCGCGCGCGATGCGGTGCTGAAAGAATCGAACAAGCCGCACAGTGGAACGGAATAGAGGGTTATGTCCGCGCTCGTGCAAGCCGCGCTGCAAAATTGGTCGCCGCCCATACCGTTCACGCTAAGTATCGTTGTTGCGGCTTTGCTGTACACGCTCGGATGGTATCGACTTCGCTTGGCCTCGGTGCAGGTGATTCCCCGGTGGCGCGCGGTCAGCTTTTTGTTCGGGCTGCTTTTGATTTGGGTCGCGCTAGGCTCGCCGTTATCGGGCTTGGATGAACAACTGCTGACGGTTCACATGATTCAGCATCTGCTGCTTATGACCGTAGCCCCGCCGCTGATTTTGCTGGGTGCGCCGCTGATGCCATTGCTGCATGGGCTGCCTCAGAGATTTGTGCAGATTGTCGTGGGGCCAGTGTTCCGCTGGCCGCCGATTCGAAAAATAGGAGCTTTCGTCTCAAAGCCGGCGGTTTGCTGGCTCGCCGCCGCCGCGGCTCTCATCGGGTGGCATATTCCATCGGTGTTTACCCTGGCGCTTCGTTCCGAAACCTGGCATGTGGCTGAACACGCTTGCTTTCTTGGCACGGGCGTTCTTTTTTGGTGGCCGGTGATTCGGCCGTGGCCCAGCGGAATACGCGCTACGCCCTGGTTCATGCTGCTGTACCTATTTTTGGCCACGCTGCCGTGCGACATTCTTTCTGGATTTTTGGCTTTTTCGGATCGGGTCGCCTACCCGATTTATCTATCCGCGCCGAGGTGGTTGCACATCAGCGCTTTGGCAGACCAGGAATGCGCGGCCGCGCTGATGTGGACCTGCGTCACCATCGCGTATCTCCTGCCGGCGGCCATCCTAACCATTCAGTTCCTGAGCGTGCAAAATTACCGTGAAACACGGGCCATCCCATCGCCGGGCAGCCCACCACTGCAGGGCCTAAGAGTACCAGAACCTTGATTCTTGCCGTGCGGCACTTCCACGCGCGTGGGAGCGGCGCGCAAATTATTGCGTCGGTAAATGCAAAAATACCAGATTGACATTTACATGCCCGGATGTAACTATCCGACGCGATTGATGACCGCTTTATCATCGGAGGCGGATGGTTAACGGTGCGTTACTCCGCAACGAACCGCCAGCCATAAACCTCTGCTGCAAAAGTGGAAGAAGCGGTCGTCGAAATTCGCTTGTCCGATCCTGAAATCCTGAAACTAGGATGAACGCGGTCTGGTCCATAATTCATTTAGCCGGCGGAGCCTTCCTGACCCGAAAGAAAATTCCGCATTGAGAAATGACTTTTCGGGGAGTGCCTACGCCGGTGTTTAGCCAAAAAGGAGAAAGTCATGCCTGCGCGCAATACCAGTCCAAATAAGTCATCGTCTGTCGCTGCTACAAAAACACTCACGCCCATGGGGAGTGGGTTCTCGCTGATGGCCATCCGAATCGTTTTTTGCCTGGCAGTTCTGGCGCTTGTGCTTGGTTCGACATTCGCGGCTCCTACCAATCAGACGACGGTTCTGGGCCCGGAAGACGAATCCAAGCCCGTTACCGTGACCGTCTGGCTCAACCTGCACAACAAGCCGGCGTTGGATGCCTTGGTCGAGCAGATGTACGACAAGACTTCTCCCAACTATCACCACTTTCTCACGATGAAAGAGTACAAAGAGCAATTCGCCCCGACGGCGAAGGACGCGGCGGCGGTGCGCGATTTTCTCGTAGCCCACAATATGAGCGTCACAGCGATCGACCAGAACAACCACTTCGTGGTGGCGCAAGGACGGATCGGCGACGCGCAAATCGCCTTCAACACGCAAGTCAACCGGGTCATGATGAACGGAGCGATTCAGCACGCGACGACCTCCGAACCTTCCGTCAGCGGTGAAGTAGCTCCACTGGTCGCGGCGGTGCAAGGGCTAAACGATCTGAAGTATCGCTCCATGGTCAGCCGCGCCAGCGATCCGGAAACGCGCACACCGTACGCGGGAGTTTCACCCTCATCCGTCGGCCCCGATGGACTCTTCTTCAGCGGGGAATGCCTCCGTCCACCGGAATTAGTCACGTTCACGACCGACGGAGGCTTCCCGGCTGCAACCTACTTCGGTAATCGCTACGGAGCGGACATTACGAGCGGCGTTCCGAATCTTCCGTCGTGCGGGTACGACGCCGCGGAGATACAACAAGCCTATGGCTTGAACAAGCTATACAACCACAATCTCGACGGTACCGGGCAGACCATCATGATCGTCGACGGCTTTGGCTCGAACACCATCCTGAGCGATGCCAACACCTTTTCCGAGTTGAACGGTCTTCCTGCGCTCACGCCATCGAATTTTCAAATCTACACGCCGAACGGCTCCGCCACCTGCACCGCCACCAACGGGTGTATCGCCGGCAACTGGCAATACGAAACCACCCTGGACGTTGAGTGGGCCCACGCTGTGGCCCCCGGCGCGAACATTGTCCTGGTGCTCGGCGCCGACAACTCGTTCACCAACCTCGATCTCGCTAACCTTTTTGCCATTGAGAATGACTTTGGCAACGTGCTCTCCAATAGTTTCGGCATCCAGGAGATCGCGCTGGTTGATCTCTTCCCATCCGAGCTCGTGGTAGAGAACGGGATTTCCGAGATCGCCGCTGCCTTGGGAATCTCTCACGACATCTCAACCGGCGACGATGGTGACAACCTAGCGGCGGATAACGCTGACTATGGCATCAACTCCGTCTCCGTACTTACCAACGCCGATTCTCCGTTTGCGACCGGTGTGGGTGGCACCAGCACCTTCCTCGATTCCCATAGCAACATCAAATTGCAAACCGGGTGGGGCCTCAACTTCGCGCGCATCGCCAACCCGACCCCGAATCCGCCGGTCATTCCGCCACTCTTTTTTGGGTTTCAGGAGGGCAGCGGAGGCGGCACCAGCGTGGTTTACGCCAAGCCTAAATTCCAGGAGCACCTGCATGGCAAGTTCCGCCAGCTTCCCGATATCTCCATGGATGCTGACCCCCAAACGGGCGTCGAAATCATTGTCACGCCGGACAGTGTTCCTGGTGACCCGGTCTACGTCGAAGTGTTCGGCGGCACCAGCCTGTCTTGCCCGATGTTCTCCGCCCTGTGGGCGATTGCCAACCAGGCCAACGCCGCGCAGGGCGGCGGACCGCTGGGACAAGCAGCGCCAATCCTCTACCAACTATCCGGCAATGCGATTACGGACGTGAATGTAGAGCCACTATCTACGCTGCTCAACGTCAACGGAGTGATCCTTAATCCGCCAAGTCCCATTGTGTTTGAGAGCGCGCCGTATCTCGCACAACCGCTCGAGAACACGCCGCCGTTTGGATTCGTAAGCGCTTTATACCAAAGTTCTGTATCCACTCGCTGGGATGTCTTCACCTTTGGCACAGACTCCTCCCTGACCACCGGCCCGGGCTGGGACAACGTCACCGGTCTGGGTTCGCCCAACGGAGAAGCCTTCATCAACGAAGTTGTGAAAGTGGCGCAGCGCCCATAATCAGGCGCTTCGAACTAGACCAGCGAGCAACGAAACCATACGATGCCGTCTGTTCCGAAGATGGGTCGCCAACCGGCGACCCATCTTTTTTGTGTTCGACGCAAATCGCTCTAGGCGGCCACAAGTGCAAAGAGGCTCGCATTGCGTGACAGCGGTGAAGGTAAGAGTTCGGAGGGCACCAGGTATCGAGTGCTCTGGGCTCGCGCCCGAGAACCGTGCAGGCGATAATTCAGGGCAAGAGACTTGGCGGCGCACAGGATGGTGAATGGTGGCTAGCTATATTGCGGCAATCGATCAGGGAACCACGAGCACGCGATTTATCGTGTTCGATAAGAGCGGACGGATCGTCTCGATGGCTCAGAAGGAGCACGAACAGATTTATCCGCGGGCGGGATGGGTGGAGCACGACCCGGAGGAGATTTGGCGGCGGTCTCAGGAAGTTGTCGCCGAGGCGATGGAGTTACGCGGGTTGCGTGCCAAGGACCTGGCAGCGATTGGGATCACGAACCAGCGCGAAACGACGTTGGTTTGGAATCGCAAGACCGGGCAGCCGGTGTACAACGCGCTGGTGTGGCAGGATACCCGCGTGGATGATGCGGTGCGGGAATTTGCGCGCGAGGGCGGGCAGGACCGCTTTCGCATGAAAACCGGGCTGCCGCTGGCGACTTATTTCAGCGGGCTGAAAATTCGCTGGATTCTGAAACATGTGCCGGGCGCGCGCGAAATGGCGGAGGCGGGGGACGCGCTGTTTGGCAATATCGATTCGTTCCTGGTGTGGAAGCTTACCGGCGGGGCCGACCGCGGGGTGCACGTTACCGACGTGACCAATGCCAGCCGCACGCAACTGATGAATTTGCAGACGCTGCACTGGGACGCGGAACTGCTGGACGCCTTCGGCATTCCCGAGCGAATGCTGCCGCGGATTTGTTCGAGCAGCGAGGTGTATGGGGCGGCGCGGCTGCCGGCGATTGAGGGCGTGCCGATTGCGGGGATTCTGGGGGACCAGCAAGCTGCGCTGGTGGGGCAAACTTGTTTCGAGCGCGGCGAGGCGAAAAATACCTACGGGACGGGATGTTTTTTGTTGATGAATACCGGGACGGAGTTGGTGCAATCGAAAAATGGGCTGTTGAGCACGGTGGCGTTTCAAATGGGGACCGCGCCGGCGCAGTACGCCTTGGAAGGAAGCGTAGCGATCGCGGGGGCGCTGGTGCAGTGGCTGCGCGACAATCTGGGGTTGATCGCCACCAGTGGGGAGATCGAGACGTTAGCGCGCACGGTGAGCGACAACGGCGGGGTCTATCTGGTGCCGGCGTTTTCCGGGTTGTATGCGCCGTACTGGAAGAGCAGTGCGCGCGGGGTGATCGCCGGGCTGACGCGATACGCGAATAAAGGGCATATTGCGCGGGCGGCGCTGGAATCGACGGCGTTTCAGACGCGCGAGGTGGTGGAGGCCATGCAGCACGACGCCAAGTCGCAGATGCGCGTGTTGCGCGCCGATGGCGGCATGGTGGAAAACGATTTGCTGATGCAGTTTCAGGCGGATATTTTGAATTTGCCGGTGGTACGGCCGGTGACCAAAGCGGCCACCACGGCGCTGGGATCGGTGTATGCCGCGGGACTGGCGGTAGGGTATTTTGCCGATTTGCACGATCTGCGGGCGAATTGGGCGGTGGACTATACCTGGAAACCGGCGATGGAAGCGGGGAAGCGAAACGAGATGTATCGCATGTGGAAGAAGGCGGTAACGAAATCGTTCGATTGGACCGACGAGGCGCGGGACTGAAGGTTGTTTGTGCCCGACGCGTCAGGAGCTAGAACGTCAGGCTGAGCGTCATCTGAATCTGGCGCGCGCTGCCGATGGTCTTGTTTACGTTGCCGAGGCCGAACGGGCAATTATAGAAGCCACTGGACTCGCTGGCGGTGCCGCAACCCGATGGCAAAACCGGCTCGGTTCCCTGCGGGGGCGGAAATCCGTCGTAACCCTGATTTTGCTCCACGTCGTCAATGGGCACGTCGAAGCTGGGCGTGTTGAAGACGTTGAAGACGTCAAACGAATACTTCAGCTTGAAGCGTTCCGTCAGATTGGTCATTTTCACAATGGACACGTCCATGCGCTTCTGCCAGGACTGGCGGAAAATATTACGCTGGCCGGTGGTGAAGGTCGTCTCGTAGGGGTCGTTTGTGGGAATTGCGCCGTTCAAGGCTCCAGGCGCGAGAAGCGGGATCGTGAAACACGCCGCATTTAATGCGGGAAGTCCAGGGGTCGCCCCACTGTTGCCGGTTATCGCGGTTTTTGGCGTGCAGCCCGGCGCCAGTGGCACGATTGGGTTGGTAATGCCGTCGGAAACGCCGTAGAACACACTGCCGACCGCGCCGCTGTAGTCGATTACGCTGAAGGGCTGGCCGCTTTGGAAGATGGCCAGACCTTCGATAGCCCAGCCGTTGGTGAATTTTCCTGCCAGCGAGGAGTCCGCGGTGAATCTCGGAAGTTGATAGACATAATTGAAATTGAAGACGTGGGTGCGATCAAAGTCAGAGGAGCCGTAACCGCTGCGCAGGTTGAGGGGATTGTTGCCGTTGTAGAAAAGGCCCAGGGCGCTTTGCTCGTCGGTCGCGTGGGAGTACGTGTAGGAGAAGCCGACCGCCAGGCCGTGGCTCATGCGCTTTTCGATGTGCGTTTGCAGCGCGTTGTACGCCGAGATACCCGCCGCGCTGTAGCTTTCCGATTCCGAGGAATACCCGATGTATGGAACGCGCAAATCGATGTTCCCGCCTTCGTAGGTGTCCAGGTACGTTCCGTCAGGTCCGGCGGTACCGGTCAGTGGGATGCCTTGAAAGCTGCTGTTCACAACTTGATAGCCGTAAGAATAAATCTGCTCGAAAGGGCATCCTGATGCCGCGCAATTGGTGGCGTTCGTGGGATGCGCAGGGCTAGCGATTTGCGCCTGGTTAAACGGTACGGGAATGACGAGATGCCGCCCAAGATTGCCGACATATCCGATCTGAATAGAAAGATCGTTGCGCGGCTGCCATTGGATATCCAGGGTGTTGTTGATGGAGTAGGGCAGCTTATTGGTACGGTTGTAGACGCCGAAGGAGAAAAGTTGCGCTCCAGCCTCGATATCCGTGGCGTTCGGAAGGTAATTGATGATGTCCGAGGCCTTGCCGCTAGGGGGAGCTTGCGGTCCGCCGCCCCAGGGATTGGAGAGCGAGCCGCCGACCACGCCGCCAGGAGTCGGTAGATTGGTGTCCGTGGCTTGATTGCAAGTGGGAATGTAATCCTCGTAGAACGTACCGATGTCGGTGCAGACCTGCGAATTTACGTACGGCGGGGTCTGATTGAATCCATAGGGGCCACCGGTAATAACACCGGCGGCAAATCCGGGAGATAAATAGGTGAAGAGTTCGCCGCGGTCGTAGTAAATGCCCGTGCCCGCGCGCACCACGACTTTGTTGTGAAACATCTCCGGGCTCCAAGCGACTCCGAAACGGGGCGCAAATCCCCACTGCCGGCCCGTCAAGGTCGTGTCGCTGGCGCCGTTCTGGCCGGCAACGACGAACCCCGTCGAAGTGATATCGCCGGTGTTATCGTTGAAAGCGTATTGCGAAGGGTCGAAGTTAAAAATGCGGTTGTATTTTTCGGTGAAGCCGCCGTTCCAGTCATAGCGGAGTCCGAGCGTGATGCTCAGGTTTGAGTGCAACTGATACTTGTCCTGGATGTAGGCGCCAGCGGAGCCGGCGCGGAGATAACGGTTGGCGTCGCCTTGCAAATACGAGCTGGTTACGTAACCGTCGGTGGTGTAGGGAGTGACCATTCCTTCGAGGAATTGGGAGAAGTCCGCGGTACCGATGATGCCTTGATTGGTGCGCTGGTCACGCGTGTTGAGTTGCGTGTAGGCATAGCTTCCGCCAAAGGTGATGGTGTGCTTGCCGTGGGTCCAAATTGCATTCGCGGAGGGCATAAACCGGTTCTGGAAAACTCCCGTAAATGCGCCCTGCGCGGCGGCGCCCTCGCCGATCGCAAGAGTTCCCTCAGTGCTAGACAAGGGGGCTTGGCCGGCACAGGTCACCGTGCCTCCGGCGCCCAATGTCACAGCTTGCGCGGCGATAGTTCCCGGGCAACCGGTGTTGTAACTGGAATAGGTACCAAAATCGTCGACGATGGAAATTCCGGGGAAGATGTTGGAGCCGAAGGTGTTGATTCCCAGTGACGACGGTGAAAACGGCTGGGAGATCGTGCTGTAAACCTTCTCGCGGATAAATCCAAATACTTCCGTCACGCTAAGATTCGGCCGCAGAGTTTGCGTGTTGCTGATGGAGGCCACCTGGCTGCCCGCGTCGAGGTGCTGCGTAAATCCCGCGACGCTCGAATATGCGTATGGTGCGGCGGTTGGATCATGCTGGTAGTAATACTTCAGGGCCACGGTATCTTTCGAGGAGGCGTTCCAATCCAGGTCTGCCACGAGCTGGTTGGCCAGGAATAGGGCGGTGCCAGGAATAATGGCATTTTCCGGGAAATTCACCGTGGGCGTGAGGCCATCCGCCGAAGGAATCAGGTATTGGCCATTGGGAAGCCTGTAGTTCAGCAACTTGTAAGCTACCGGGCTGATGTCGTTTGCACCCGTACCGACGACCGCGTTGACGGGATTGGCATACGGAAAAGCGGAAGTAGAGCAAGGGTCGCTGGGCGGACCGCCGTCGCCGTTGACGATATTAGCCAAGGCTTGGGCGCTGCGGTTGTCGGTGAGACACGGGGGCACCGTGACGCGCGAAAGGCCGATCTCCTGGTCTGAGCTGTGGATGTGTTGAAAGCTCAAAAATCCGAAAAGCTTATCCTTGATTAGCGCTCCGCCCAGTGTTCCACCGGCTTCGTAGCGGTGCAGCTCGGGATTTTTTTCGTTCTGCGGGATGTTGGGATCGGCGTTGAAGAAGAAGGGATCGGCATTGAGTGCGTTGGTGCCGCGATGGACATAGGCGCCGCCGTGCAAGCTGTTGGTGCCGGAGGCGGTGCTCATGTCGATGTGCGCGCCGCTCGTGGAACCTTGCTGCGCGTCATACATGCTGGTGTTGACGCGCAATTCTTGAATCGTCTCCGGAGCCGGAGTCGGCAGCGCTTGCCCGATCGCCAAATAGGGCGACGCCGTGCTCTGAACTTCCGCCGCGCTAGTTTGGGCAGCCCCGCTGACCCCGGTGTTATTTACCACGCGAGCCGAAGCCACGGAACTGGTGCTCTTCCCGTTAAACAAATTGCTGGCATCCACGCCGTTCAGCAAAAAGGAATTGCTGGTGTCCCGCTGCCCATTGGCCCAGATGGGTTGGTTGCCCAGCCCTTCGTTCGGACCGGTCCCGCTCGGCAATTCCGCGTTCACACCAGGGGATAGAATGGCCAGCCCCGTGAAACTGCCGGTGGGCAACGGCACATTCAAAATCTGATCTTTCTCCAAAATGTATCCGTTCGTGGTGTCCACCGCGTTCAGCAGCGGATCGGCTTCAACCGTCACGGTGGTGCCAACTTGTCCGACCTTCAGCGCTACGTTCAGCGTTGCGGTGCGGTCCGCCTGCACGGTAATCGAAGGGATTTTCTGGGTCTCGAATCCTCCGTGCGTGAACGTCAACGTGTACGTGCCGATTGGCAGGTTTACAAAGTCGTAGATGCCGCTCGCGTTGGCGGTCAGTGTGCGCGTTAGTTGCGTTTGATCATTCACCAGCGTGATGGTTGTGTCTGGCACGGACGCCCCGGAAGCGTCGGTGACCGTGCCGGTGATGCCTCCGAGGGTTTGCTGCGCGTGCATTGCGGGAATGAGCGCGAAAGAAGTGACGCAGAGAAATGTAACGCAACTTAGCACGTACCATTTCATACTTTTCGTCATGTGATGCGTTCTCCCTGGAATAATAGACCTTCGCCCGGCTCCGACGATGCGGACCACAAGAAATCAAAACCGACTCTATAAATGTGAAGCGATATTTGTCCAACCCGGCGCCGAACGCTTCAAAATAGTGGTATGAACCTATTGCAGTCCGTCCGGGAACCGAAGCGCAATTTTTCGCTTCTACGGATTGATTTTTTACATCTGACTCATTTTATTTTCAACAGCCTCTGTACTTTGCCCAATCGCTTACGCGAACAGGCCGGCCAAGTTCTTGGCCCGCAGAGTTCGGACTTTGCACCGATTTGCCGCCGGAGTTTTCCACCGACCACGCAAAAGCGCATCGCTCAATTTCCCGCCATCGGCGATTTCTTGCTTCGCTTGCTCCAAAAAAACCATGCCAGTCCCGCCGCCAAATACACCAAGTAAATGTACGGCAATTTCCCGTAGGGTCCTTCGGGCACGGGATACAAATTGCCAATCAGCGCCAACACCATAGCAGCAGCGGCCAGCCACGGCAGAATATGCGCACCTGGGCGAAATACTCCGTGCCCACGCAAATATTTGGGCAGCGACAGACAAACCAATCCGTACGCGACAATAAATCCGTAGGTAGCCAGCGAACCGAGCCAGCCATAAATATCCAGGCCGCCGGCCCCGCGCGCCGCCAGGACCGCTACCGGCGCCACCGCCGCAATCCCCGTCACCAAAATCGCGTGACCTGGGGTTTCGTTCCGCAGGTGCGTACGGCGCAGCCCGCCGTGTGCCAGACCGTTGTGCGCCATCAGCAGCAAAACGCGCGCGGCCGCGGTGATGCAGCCAAGCGTCGCTGCAAACATGCTCACCACCGCTCCGATATCGATCACCAATCCAAAAATGTGCACGCCCGCAATATCCGCCAGCACGTGCATCGGCGCAGGACTCGTTCCCAAATCCTGTCCAGCGATGTGAAACGCCAGCACTTCGGTGTAGGCGCACAACACGAAAATCGCGCCAGACAGCAGCGCACTCTGGATCACCGCGCGGGGAATGGTTTTAAGCGGCTCGCGCGCCTCCGCGCCCAGCGTGGTCGCGCTTTCAAATCCCACAAAACTGAAAAGCGCCAGAACCAAACCCAGCCGCAAGCCGCTGCCAGTCATGGCGTGCAAACGCAATTGCGCAGTGTCCACATGCCCGCCGCGCCGGAATAGCACCAGCACCACCACAAAAAGAATAATCGCCACGGAAATGCCTTCGATCCACAGCATCAGCCGCGCAGAAATCTTGACGTCGCGCCAGGCGATAAACATGGAAATTGCCGTAACCAGCAAGGAAAGAAAAACGGCGGATATGAAATGTCCCGTGAGGTCCCGCAGCAGCAAATTCGCGTAGTGAAAAAATCCGGCGATGACGCTGCTGCCGGTGGCCACATACGCGAGCAAAAGGCTCCACGCCGCGGTCGCCCCCAGCCACGGCGGAAGGATCGCGCTGGCGTAGGTGTACAAGGAGCCTGGCGACGAGGAGTAGCGCGCGAACTGCGCAATGCACAACGCCACCAGCAATATTGCGATGGTCGCCAGTCCGTACGCCAGCCACGTGCCATTGCCCGCCAAGGCGCATACCAGCGGAATCGTGGCCGCGGGCGTGGCCGTCGGCGCTATGGTCGAGACCGATTGCGCCAAAGTTTCCAGGGGAGAGAGTATGCTGCGGCGCAGTCCGTAGGCTGGTGACGGGGGATACTCCGGTGCCACGGTTTCCATTGCCGAAAGATCCTCATTCCGCCAGCACAGCGCAACAAAAGTGCTTCACCATACAAGCGCAGCGCGTTTGGCGCAAGGGGTAACGCCCGGCAGGGAAGTGCAAAAGCTGTGGTGCGCCGCGATTGCAAACGGGAACGATCGCGATTTATTAAAAAGGGGTTTGTGGGGAAACAGAAAAAAGTATGACGGTCAGCGAGCCAAGCCATCCAGGATTTTGCGCGCCCGGCCAAACTCCGTGAAGCGTTTCTCTTCCGTGCGAAATTCCGGCGAATGCGACAGCAGTGTGCATCCCGACCGCCTCGTCGGATGCTTGACATGCAGCATCTCGTGAAACAAAACATATTCCACGGCAAATTGCGGCACTCCGGGCCGGTCCATTCGCCGGTTCAACAAAATCTGGTTGGGCCCGGGATCGAAGCATCCGAATTGCCGCCGCCACGCGCGCGTGCTCCAGCCAATGTTCGGACGCCGCAACTCGGCGCCGAAATACTTGGCGTTCAGTTCGTCAAACAGTTTATGCAGATTGAAATGTTTGCCCTGCGGTCCTGCGGAAGCCAGGCGCACCCGTCCCTGGCGCATCCGTGTGATGCGATTTCGCGTGCGGTCCGACCGCGCATATTCCAGATACGCGGCGAAAAGTTCCTTGCGCCCGCGCCGCCGGTACAAACGCGACAAAATCAGCGCCGCGCCCGATTCCAGCACCGCCAAAGGAGCGCGCTGCAGCAAATCAGACAGCCGCACCATCACCAAATCGTCTCGCCGCCGGATGGTCAGCGAAAGCGAGCTGTACGGATAAAACTCCACGCGAAATCGCGGCGGCCGGCCCTCGCATCCCAGGCGCGTAAATGCCCGCTGAAACAGCGCGCTGCCTCCGGGCACCACCGAACTAAATCGCCCGGTCACCGTGAGGCGGCCGGCCGTCGCCGGCTTCAACGCAGGCGCGCAGCCCGACGCATATCCCGAAACGGGTCCAGCTCCCGATAACCCCACGCGCTCTTTCATTCGCCGGGAAACCTCCCTAGTTTCTCCGCCGCACGGGCGGCGGCGCGACCTTCTTCTTCGCCCGCTCCGCCTCGTTCATCGCGTCGGTCGTTCCTTCGATTGCATCGTCCAGATTATCTTTATAAACCTCTATTTCCTTGCCGTCCGTCTTAATTTTATTCAGTTGTTCCAAAAACTCCTTGGATTTAGTGGCCATCAAATCCACGCCTTCGCGGATGTTCTGCTGCTTCTGTATCCCCAGTTGTATCAAATCCGCCGCATCGTCGACGCAACTCTGATACGCATTCATCATCCCGTTCAATATCTCTTCATGCTGCGCCAGCGCCGGATGTTCCAGCTCATACTGAAATTTCTTCAAGCGGTCTTCCGCAAAGGTCAGGAACAACTTCACTCTCTCATCGGCCGTTTCCGCGTCGCGAATTTTGTCGGCTTCCGATATGGAAAGATAATCTTTCTGCGGCAAAGGTTTTGCCGGAACCGCTCGTGCCGGGAACATGATCAGCGCCGCGGCGCCAACGATTCTTCCGGCGAGTCTGAACAGCGAGTTGTTCATGGCTGAGCACCTTGTGAATTCGGTTTTGTGCTTGGTGTCGCGTCCGGTTTCGCGCCCCGTTTCGGTTCGGGCGGCAGTGGAAAGAGCAAGCGCAATAACTCATCGTCCGCGTCGATCAAATCCTGCCGCACTAACTGGAGTGGCGGCTGAACTTCTTCCGGAGCGGACAGCAGGGCTTCCTGCACTTCCCGAATTCCGCGGCGTACGTGCATCTGCAATTGCCGGTAGCCGTTGGATTTCCGCTCCGCATCGGGCTGCGCCTTTTTCAAGCCCGCCAGTGCCGCGCGAACATTGTCGCGATATTTTTCCAGTATCACCCCAGCGGTATTATAGTCTTCCGCCTTTTCCGCTGCATGCAATGCGTCAAACTGCGCGTCGCCGAGTTTCTGTATCAGCTTCGCTTTGTGCACCGCATTCTGTTCCCGGTCAAATCGCTCTTGCAGCTCGCTGACGGATTGCGTCGCGCCGCGTGCGACGGTACTGCAGTTCGCTAGGAAAGCCAGCGACGCCAGCACCGTGAAAAGCCCGTGAAAAAATGCCATGGAATTACTTGTGGCCTTCGATCATGCGCTCCAAGACTTTACTGCGTTCCGTCGCCTGCCACACCTGGTCCGTATTCTTATCCGTGGTCATCGACAAAAAAGTTTGATACGCGGCCAGCGCCGGCTTCGGCTGATTCAACTTATCGTAGCAAAGGCCGCGGATAAACCATGTCAACGGCACCGGCTTTTCTCGCTTGGCGATCTCATCCATGGTGGCCAGCGCCGCGGCATAGTTTCCGCTCAAATAATAGGTGGAGCTCAGATCCTTCAGATATACCAGATTTGTGCCGTCCAGCCCGAGCGCGATGCGCAACTCTTTTTCCGCCCCGGCAAAATCTCGCCGCTGCAGCAACAGCCGTCCCAGGCCCCCGTGCAACTGCGCATCCTGCGGCGCCAGGGTCACGGCCTTTCGAATCGCGGCAATCGCGTCATCCCACTTTTTCTGGGCCACCAGGATGTCCGCGCGCTCGCGCAACGATTCGCTGCTCGGACCTCGCGCCGCATCCGCGCGCTCGATTTCCGCCAGCGCCGGCTCGTACTTTTGCTGCGCGATCAACAAAGACACCAGCCGTTCGCGCGCCGCATGATCCGCCGGCTGCAACTTTAGATAATTCTGAAAAGCCTCCGCCGCCTCGGGTTTGTTCTGGGCGTCGAGACTCTTCGCCAACCCCAGCAGCGCGGTGGCGTCGTCTGGTTTGCTGTCGAGCACCGCACGGAACTTCGGTTCCGCATCCGCCGGTCGCTTCAGTCCAAGATACAGCGTTCCGAGATGATCCAGCGTTTCGGTGTCACGCGGGTCCAGGGTGATCGCGCCTTCGAGCGTCCCGGCAGCTCCGGCAAAATCGCCGCTGCGCTCCTGCGCCACGCCCAGCAGAAATCGCGGCCGGCTTTCCGCTGGCGAGAGCTCCACAACTTTTTTTAGCGGCGCAACCGCCGCCGCTGGCTCCGTGTCCACCAAAAGAATGCCGAGGTTCAAGTACGCTGCGGCCATCTTCGGATCGATGGCAATGACCCGCTCGTACTCGCCGCGCGCGTCCGCATCCCGTTGTAGCGCGGTGAAAACATAAGCCAGTTGAAAGTGGGGAAACGCGGCGTCCGGCTCCGCTGCAATCACCTTTTGTAAGGGATCGATCGCCGCGGCAAAATCGCTTTTGTCGATATCCTTCTGTGCCTCATCGAGCAGTTCGTTCAGGGGATTAACGATCTTCTGCGTTCGCGTCGTTGTCTGTGACTTGCTGGCGGCCGCATTTTGTTGTGGCAGTCCGGCTTCCCGAGCCAGGCATGGCGAAACGCACCAAATCACCACAGCCCACCAAAGCGAGGCCACTCGCGCCGCTGCCGCCAATCTCATGTTCGATTTGAACCGCATCTCTCACGCGTCACAAATTTAGCGGGCTGGACGCGGCACGATCCTACGCCTTTAGCGTGGCCGGCATGTCCGGCTTTGATGGCCCGTTTCCCCCGCGTTTCGTCGCGCCATTTGCGGCCAGCACCCGTGCCAGAAATCTCCCGGTGTGCGATTGCGTGTTCCGTGCGATCTGCTCCGGCGTTCCGGTGGCGATAATCTTCCCGCCGAGCGCCCCGCCTTCTGGCCCCAGATCAATCACCCAATCCGCGGACTTCACCACGTCCAGATTATGCTCGATCACCAGCAGCGACGATCCGCTCTCCAGCAATTTCCGGAACGCCGCGAGCAACTTGGAAATATCGTCAAAATGCAAACCGGTGGTGGGCTCGTCTAATATATACAGCACACCGGAATTGTTGGTCTGTGTCAGGTGTGATGCCAATTTCAACCGTTGCGCTTCACCGCCGGACAGCGTCGTCGCCGATTGGCCGAGCCGCAAATACCCCAATCCAATCTCATTTAATATTCGGAGCTTCGAAACCACCTTGGGTACGTTCAAGAAAAACGCGAGCGCCTCGCGTACCGTCATTTCCAATACGTCGTGAATATTTTTGTTGTGATACTTCACCTCCAGCACGGAGGTTTTGAATCGTGTCCCCCGGCATTCTTCGCAAACCAATTCCACGTCCGCCAGAAACTGCATCTCCACCGTCACGGTTCCATCGCCCTGGCAGGTTTCGCATCGCCCGCCCGGCACGTTGAACGAAAAATGCCCCGCGGTATAGCCTTTGCGCTTCGCGTCCGGCGTATTCGCAAACACTTCCCGAATGGCATCAAAGGCCTTCAAATAGGTAGCCGGGTTCGATCGCGGCGTCCGTCCGATCGGGGACTGATCGACGATGACCACTTCGCGAATGGCGCCGTCTCCCTCCAGCCGCTCGCAATATTCCTTCACGCTTCCGCCCATGCGCTTGGCGACCAACGCTTTGTACAGCACATCGTGAATCAGCGTGGACTTTCCCGAGCCGCTCACCCCGGTAACCACCGTCAACGTCCCCAGCGGAATCATCAGGTCCACGTTCTGCAAGTTGTGCATCGTCGCGCCGAACAGTCGCAGGAATTTCCCGCTCGGCTTGTGCCGCGCATTCGGCACCGGAATGCGCAGCTCTCCGCTCAAGTACCGTCCGGTTATGGATTTCGGCTCCGCTAACATCGCGTCGTACCCTCCGGCAAACAGCAGCTTGCCGCCTAGCTCCCCGGCTCCCGGCCCCAAGTCCACAATAAAATCCGCGGCATGAATCGCATCCGGATCGTGCTCCACCAGCAATACCGTATTCCCCAAATCGCGCAGCGATTTCAGAATATCAATCAGCCGCTGCGTATCCCGCGGATGCAAGCCGATCGATGGCTCATCCAGCACATACATGGCGCCCACGAGATGCGATCCCAGCGAAGTTGCCAGTTGAATCCGTTGCGACTCCCCGCCTGAGAGCGTGGAAGTCAATCGATCCAGCGTCAGGTACTCCAGCCCCACTTCGTCCAAAAACTGCAAGCGCGAGCGAATCTCTTCCAGGATTCTCTCGGCGATCGACCGCTGCGCCTCCGTTAATTGCAGCGAAGCGAAAAACGCCCGCGCTTCCGTTACCGTCAGCCTGCAAATATCCGTAATCGTCTGGCCCGCCACACGCACCGCCCGGGCCTCCGCCCGCAGCCGCGTGCCGCCGCACTCAAGACATCGCGCATATCCGCGAAACCGGCTCAGGAATACACGAACGTGCAATTTATATTTCTTGCGCTCCAGATAATTGAAAAAACCCTTCACGCCGTCAAAATCGTGTTCCTTATCGCCCTCCAGCACCAGCCGTCGTTGCTCGGCCGTGAGCTGCCGCCACGGCACATCGCACGGAATTCCGCGGCCCCGTGCCCATTTCTTCATCTCCGCAAACAGCACGCGATAGCGCGGCTTGGTCCACGGCTCGATGGCGCCCTCATCCAAAGTCTTGCCCTGATCCGGCACCACCAAATTCAAATCAAAATCGATGGTGTTGCCGAATCCCTGGCATCGCGGACAAGCTCCAAACGGATTATTGAACGAAAATAATCTTGGTTCCGGTTCTTGATACACGGTTCCATCATTCTTGCATTCAAATCGCTCGTTGAAGCTCAGCCGCTGCGCAGGCCCCGCGGCGTCCGCAACGAACTCTAGGATGGCCTCTCCTTGTCCTTCGCGATAACAAATTTCAATGGAGTCCACGAGCCGCGCGCGAGATTCCGCATTCACTGCCAAGCGATCCACCAGCACATACGCCGGCTTGCTGAAATCGACATCCAGCAGCGATTCCGGCGTGGAAAACTCGTGTACGCGTCCTGCCTGATAAATGCGGTTAAAACCGCGCTTCTGCAAATCGATCAGCGCCAGCCGCAAAGCGTCACGCGCTTGCGCCTGTGCCACGATCTTTGGCCCTGGCGCTTTCTTTTTAAGAATGCGGCGAATTGCGGCGCTCGGGGCTTCCGGCACATGCGTGCCAATCGCCGGCGCCGTGGGTATCCCGCCCACGCGCAACTGATACATCACATAAAATCGTCGCCCCGGCCCCAGCGTCAAAATCCGCGCGGCAATCTCATCCGGGCTATCCTTCTTTACCTCCGCGCCACACTGCATGCAGAACGTTTGCCCGCAGCGCGCAAATAACAGCCGCAAATAGTCGTAAATTTCCGTGGCTGTTCCCACGGTAGACCGTGGATTCCGCGTGGAATTCTTCTGCCGGATGGCCACTGCCGGCGCGATCCCGCTGATTTCATCCACGTCCGGCTTTTCCATGCGTTCCAAAAACTGCCGCGCATACGCGGACAGTGATTCCACATAGCGGCGCTGTCCTTCCGCATAAATGGTGTCAAACGCCAGGGAAGATTTTCCCGATCCACTCACACCCGTAATTACTGTGATGGCGTTGTGGGGTATCTCCACGCTCACGTTTTTCAGGTTGTGTACGCGCGCTCCGCGCACCCGCAATAAATCCGGTTCGTTCGTCAGAGGGGTGATCTTGTGCGTGGCCAAGGGGAAGTCCAGACAGCGCGCTAAAATGCGCGTTGCCTAAACTTCTAATTATACGGAACCTGCGAAGCGCTAGCAAACCGCTGCGCGAGCACCCCTAATTTCACTTCAAACACGCCCTACTCTTCCGTCAAACTGATGCGGCCGATCCCGCCTTGCACCTTCAAATGAATCGTCGCCGCAGTCGTGCCATACGCGTCATTCACATACCGGCCGTTTTCATGCTTCAAGCCGCGCGTGTCAATGCTCCCAATTCCCCCGGAAGCCTCCACGACTACGCCGACATTGCGCGGCAAACGAATCTCCGCCTCTCCAACGCCGCCCTCGATATCCGCGTTCAAATCCTGCTTCCGCTCCCCGGTCAGGTCCGCATTTACCTGGCCCGCGCCAATGTTCAGATCCAGTTTGGTGACGGGCAGCCCGCGCAAATTCAAATTGCCCTGCCCCGCGCCCAGATTAATTTTTAACTCCATCGGCGCGCCCGACCCCAGGCGCAAATTCCAGTCGCTGTCCCGTCGTCCCGGATAAGTAATGTTCACTCCTGATTTGTCTTGCGAAATCTCTAGCTCGCCGACGCCGCCCGACTGCGAATAATCCACCACCGGTTCGCCCGCGCTCTCCGGTTGATCGAACTTGGCGTCGACCAGGTTCGCGCTGCCTCCGTTGATCGTCAGTTCTCCCGAAGCCATCTCGATGTCCGCGCGCACACTCTTGGCCCCGCCCAGTTCCACGGTCTTCCAAGTGTGCCGCATCGCCGAAGAATATCGGTCCGTGCGCGAAAACGAACGGCCATGCCACAGCAGCACCACCATCACCAACACGAACGCCAGAACGCCGATCGACAGTCCGGAGGAGTATTTTTGCGGCGCGCCGGAACGCGTGTTATCCCAAATTCTTCCCAAACCCAAAAAGATCAAAATCAGCGGCCAATACGTCGCCAGCACGCGCCAGGCGCTGAATCCCGGCTTCCAGTCCGCGTACAGGAACAACGCGCCAACGACAATTAACACCAGCGGGCCGACGATCGGCCGCACCGGGCGCCCCGGACCAGGATTCGTGTTCCAGCTCGCATTGCTACCCATGTCACACCTTCCCACCCTGTACTACGCAGCGGAACCGAATAAAGTTCGCCTGGCCTTAATTATTATGCGACCCTTGCGCGGCGTGCCGCTGCCCGGCGGATTCCCCCTGTCAAGGCCCCGACCTGGTCGGAGTGCCGCGTTTCGGATGGAAGACCGAAACCGCGCCGCGCGGGAAGGCCGCCGCGGGGAATTATCGCGTGCGAGTATGCTACAGTCTCCAAAGATCCACGCGAAAAAGTTTCTATTCGGACCGCCAATTCCGCCATGCATCATTTCTCTCGCATCGTTTGGATTGTCTTGGACAGCGTAGGCATCGGCGCTTTGCCCGATGCTGCCGATTACGGCGATGTCGGCCGAAGCACGCTGGGCCACGTCGCGGAATCCCGGCCGCTGCAAGTCCCCACGCTGGTCAAGCTGGGGCTGGCTAATATTGCGCCGCTGAAACATCTTACGCCCGCGCAACACCCGGCTGCGGCGTATGGAAAATCCGCCACACATTCCCCGGGCAAAGACACGACCACCGGCCACTGGGAAATGGCAGGTATTTGGCTTGCGCAAGCATTTCCGACGTACCCGCACGGTTTCCCGCCGCAAATCATTGCAGAATTTGAAAAGCAAATCGGCAGAAAAACCATCGGCAACAAACCGGCATCCGGCACGGAAATCCTCAAAGAGCTGGGCGCCGAACATCTGCGCACGGGATATCCTATTGTCTACACTTCCGGCGACAGCGTGTTCCAGATTGCCGCGCACGAAGAAATAATTCCCATCGCCGAGCTGTACAAAATGTGCGAAATTGCCCGCAGAATTCTCGACGGTCCGCACAAAGTGGGGCGTGTGATCGCCCGGCCGTTCAATGGCGCGCCAGGGAATTTCGCGCGCACGCCGCGCCGCCACGATTACGCTGTAGAGCCGCCCGCTCCGATGCTCCTGGACGTACTGGCGGAAAAAAATGTTCCCGTCCACGGCATCGGCAAAATCCACGACATCTACAACGGCCGCGGCGTCTCCGACTACGTCACTACCATCAATAATGCCGACGGCATGCAAAAATTGACGGGCGCGCTGGCCACCCATCCCAGCGGACTGATTTTTGCCAACCTGGTCGACTTCGACATGCTTTACGGCCACCGCAAGGACGTGGAGGGCTTCGCCAAGTCGCTGGAAGAATTCGACGCCGCGCTGGCGCAATTCCTGCCGCGCCTGAATCCTGCCGACCTGCTCATCCTGACCGCCGATCACGGTTGCGACCCCGATCCCCGGTGGCCGACCACCGACCATTCCCGCGAATACGTCCCGGTGCTGGCGTACGCGCCACCTGCTGGTGAGATACGCGACAGCGGCTCGAACCTTGGAGTCCGCGAGACGTTGGCCGATCTGGGCCAAACGGTGGCCGAGAATTTCGGAACGGCCATTCCCAACGGCCAAAGTTTCCTCCGCCAACTCAAACAGTGAGGCGAGGCGCCCTGTTGGGGAAGTGCTGAATCGAAGGGAGTTGCGATCCAGTGTGGAATTTTTGAAAATCTGGGGACCCCCACCCCCGGGTGTTTTTGGCAAAGAGTGCGCAACGCATAGAGGGCGTTGGAGATATCGCGAAATTGATTTTGAGAAGAGTGTGTAAGGTATTGAAAATAAAGGATCGCATTTTTGGCGAATTGCAAAGAGTGTGTAAGTGACTGAGGATGAAGGATTAGAGTGTCGGTGGGCAGGTTTATGCGGGGCGCTTGGTCTCGGCAGCGGGCTTGAGGCGAGGTTCATGGAGGATAGTAGCATGGGTACGTTATTTTGTAAATACTAGTACGCAGGATTATTTTGGATACGGAGGCGGATCGGCGCGGCGGCTAAGCGCAGACAGGCCCACCCTTTGCAAAAAGCGCAAAGGGTAGGCCACCCAGGAGGTTTCCTTCGCTTTAAAGGTGCGCCACCCGCCCAAAGGTCAATTGGCGCTCAAGTTTTTAGGAGGCGATAACGGGTTGCGCAGATTTTGGCAGCGGCGCTACTTTGATTTGAATATTTATTCGCGAGGGAAAGTTCCGGAAAAGTTGCATTACATGCACGCGAATCCAGTGAAGGCGAAGCTGGTGCAGCATCCTGGAGATTGGCCGTGGAGCAGTTGGTGTTATTACTATCGCGGAGAAGGGCTGCTGAAAATAGATCCGTGGATATGATGGGAGGCTGGCGGATGGTTGGTCCTAGGGTAGGCCACCCAGGAGGTTTCTTGCGCATTAAAGGTGCGCCACCCGCCACTATTTTGGCGGGTGCCCCGGGCATTGCGATCGGTTTTGACAGCCGTCACAAAATATCCAGTGTTAAATTACCTGAAGGTGATACTACAACGGCATCCTGGGTGGCCTTCGTTCTTATCGAGAGCCACCCGCCAAAACTGCCGAAGACTCACTCTCCGGGTGATACAGGAAAAAGGGACCGATCAACCAGGATTCCATCGTATGATCCGGTGTGCGGAAAATGGGGGCAGGTCAGAACGAAACGGCAAATCGGGCGGCGTGCTCGCCGTACATGGCGGAGCTACGTTCGCGCCGGGGTGTCTACGGAGAGCTCAAAAGCTTCGGGATCGCTCTTGACATGGCCGACTTCGTTAGACATGTCCCCCGGTTTCGTCCCCCGGTTTCCTGTTATCACCTCCCGGCAACGTAAGGCCCTTCCCAGACAGGTCGTCCGAAGCGGTCGATATACGAGATGGTTTTCTCGGTCGAAACGAAGCAGAGCCCATTTTGGAATCGATCAACTCCAAGATAGTCACCTGAAAAGGCTCTATTCCCATCTTGGTTTATGAAATATTTCAACCGCTGTCCTGTTGGCGAGACAGCCGCGAATCCCTCAGAAAAAGGCATTGCGTAGTGGTAGGTCGGTGCGATGCGGAACTGGCCTAATTTGTCTATGTATCCCCGGTCGCGCGTGGCTAGAACTGCAACGGATGCAAACCCTTCGCTGAAATCATAGGCCTCAGCAAATTTTGCCGGAACCACTAAATCGCCTGTCTTATTTATGAATCCGTATGGTCCCCACCGCCCTCCCACTGCTACGCGGGCCACCCCTTCGCGAAATGGCAGTGCGAAATCGAATTTTGCCTCGATGACGAATATCGCCTTGTGGTTGATATAACCCCACTTTCGGCCGATTCGGGCTGGGGCAAGACCGTGGCGGAATTCCCTGACATCCTCAAAAAAAGGAGGAATTACTTCCTCACCGCGAAGGTTGATATAGCCATAGTGGTTTCCGTCCGACACAAAGGCGGTGCCTTCACTAAAATCAGAAACGGACGAATATTTTGGAGGGACGACGATGCTTCCGCCTCGCGCCAAAACTCCCGTTCGATTGCCAGCAGAGAAGATTATTCTGCCCTCTGAAAACTTCAGCCCAAGGTTCTCGTAAATACATTCGATTACGACCTGGCCTTTTGCGTTGATCGCGCCCCAGCGCCCGTTCAGCCGAACTGGAGCTAAGCCTTCGCTGAATGGTCTGGCGTCCTCGAAGACCGGCCCGACCACGATTTTGCCTTCGAGATTTATGAATCCAGCTGTAAATTTGTTGGGACTTTTCGCATTCCCAAGATATATCGGGAAGAGTGACTCGTGGGTCAGATTTGGGTCCTGTATCATGGGGGAACGCAGCCACCCTCCACACACGTTTCTTCTAGGTCCTTGATGCCTTCTTCTATATTCGGGCCTTGCTTGGCCGCGAAATCCTCGATTGCTTGAGCGCCCGCCTTCACCGCGTCCATTAGTGGCTTGATGTCGTCGGCAAGAGTTCTTGTGCCGGGATTATTCGCGGCGATGCCATCAGTAAATGCCTTAACATCGCCGCCTGCGCTCCTGACCTCTTCGACTGCCTTCTCGATATCTTCGGAGTTCCACTGTGACATGCTGCGTCCCGTCTGTTGCTCCACACCTTCTATTATCTCTTTTATCTGCGCGCTGTTGAGCCTATGTTCGGCGGAATAGCCCGTGTGTAAGCCCGGAAATTGAAGGCGACCGGTTGTCCACCGCCGGAAGAATCTCCCTGCCCCGCTCTCCCAGGCGCCTTTGGCTGCGATGAGAGCCTGGTCAACGAACTGGTGCCCTACGGCTATGGCCGGTGGTGTGCTCGCCGCCGTGGACATGACGGGAGGTTGGCGGATGGTCTGGTCCTAGGGGAAGAGCGGCCCACCCTTTGCAAAAAGCGCAAAGGGTAGGCCACCCAGGAGGTTTCTTGCGCATTAAAGGTGCGCTCGCCGCCGTGGACATGACGGGAGGTTGGCGGATGGTTTGGTCCTAGGGGAAGAGCGGCCCACCCTTTGCAAAGATCGCAAAGGGTAGGCCACCCAGGAGGTTTCTTGCGCATGGAATGAAATCGGATCGTAGGCCACCCGGGAAGGGCGAGGGGAGAGATTGGAGATTTCCACTGGGGCGCAAGTTTTCGCTTGCATGGAGGAGGGCACGAACGTAAAGTTGGCCTAGGAATTGGGGGACTTCTGCGGGTAGCACCCACATATATGGCCACGATTGCCGCGCCGCGATGGCGGGAGTTAGCGCACGCGGGCGGAGGCAGATGCCCATGACTGCCGTAATTACCGTTGCCAATCAAAAAGGCGGAGTCGGGAAGACCACCACGGCGATCAATTTGTCCGCGGCGCTGGCGAATCGCGGGAAGAAGACGCTGCTGATCGACTTGGATCCGCAGGCGAATTCCACGATTGCGTTTTTTAATTCGGGTGAAGTGGCGCTGTCCATGTTCGATGTGTTGAGCGATGTGCGCGCGCCGATGGAAACCGTGGTTAAGGCGACCAAGGATCCACTGCTGTTTCTGGGGCCGGGGCGGCTGGCGCTGGCGAAGTTGGAGCAGGTGCTGGCGGGGCAGTTTGACGCGCCGTACCGGTTGAAGGATGCGCTGGCTCCGGTGCTGAAAAATTTCGAGTACATCGTGCTGGATACGCCGCCGTCGCTGGGAATTCTGACGGTGAATGCCCTGGTGTCTTCGACGCATTTGCTGGTGCCGATTCAGGCGGCGTATTTTGCGATCGAGGGCACGGACGATTTGCTGGAGACGTACGAGCGAATTCGCGCGCGGCCGAATCCGGCGCTGAAGGTTTTGGGCGTGGTGATCACGCTGTTTGACAAGCGGACGAATATTTCGCGGGATACACACGGGCAGATTCGCAGCGTATTTGGCGAAGTGCTGTTCAAGACCAAGATTTCCAAGAATGTGCGGCTGGAAGAGAGTCCGGCGTATAAGGAAACGATCTTGACGTTTGCGCCGAAGTCCACGGGCGCGGCGGAGTACAAGAAATTGGCTTTGGAGGTTATCCATCGTGTCGAAGAGAATGGGCTTGCCCGTCACGCTGAAGATGCGGCATGACGCGCACTACGTCGAATCGCTGACGAGTTACAGCGGGGCGGCGGTGGGTCGCATGATTCCGGTGGAGCAGATTCGGCCGAATCCGGATCAGCCGCGGAAGGCGCTGGGGGATTTGCGGGAATTGGCGGATTCGATTCGCGAGAAGGGCGTGCTGGAGCCCTTGCTGGTGCGGTTTGTGCCGCGCGAGGACTGTTTTTATATTATTTCCGGAGAGCGGCGGTATCATGCGTCGCGTGCGGCAGGCTTGCGCGAGGTGCCGTGCATCGAAAAGACCGCGGATGACGCCGAGACGCTGGAGATTGGGCTGATCGAGAACATCCAGCGCAAGGATTTGACGGCATTTGAAGAGGCGGATGGTCTGCACCGGCTGGGCACGCAGTTCGAGTATACGCACGAGGATATTGCGAAGAAGATAGGGCGGGCGCGCTCGTCGGTGACCGAGACGCTGTCGCTGCGGAATATTCCGGAGTCGCTGCGGAAGAAATGTATCGAGCATGGGGTGGTTTCGAAGTCTTTGCTGCTGCAGATCGCGCGGCAGCCCACCGAAAAGAAAATGGTGGAGATGTTTCAGCGGATTTTGCAAGGCGGCTTGACGCGCGATGAGGCGCGGCGCGAACGGCGCGAGGAGCAAGCGGGTCCGCAGCGGCCGCAGCCGTTTATTTTTAATTTTGAGCCGCAGAACGACGCATTTAAATTTCGGATACAGTTTAAAAAGAGCCATGTGTCGCGGGATGAGTTGATTCACACCTTGCGCGATATTCTGGCGCAACTGGAAGGCACGTCCGCGGGCGCTAACGCGGATTCGACGGCGGCTTAGATCTGAAGCGCGCGCGGTCATCTGCAAGCAGCGGGCTCGGAATTGTGCTGGGCAAGAAAATCTTCTCGTAATGCTTGAGTTTACTCCGCGACAAATGCAAGTTCTGGAGCGGCTTTTTGCCGCCGGGCTGCGCCCGATCGCGATTCCACCGTATGAAAGTGCGCTGTGCATGCATCGCGGAGAGTGCGCGGTGGTGCTGGCGCCGGTGGAGAACGGAGGGCTGAAAGTTATCGCGCCGCCGTCGCTCCTGATTGACGGACACTTTAGCGTGCGATTGAAGCGGCCGGGCGGCGAGGTGTTTGTCTGGAAGCAGAGGGAAGTGGCGGCCACGGCCAATTTGCTGGAAGAATTAAGCAATTTTCGCAAGACGCTCAATGACGTCCTCGAGTTACCGGCTGTGGTTTAGGCGGTTCGCTTCCCCTGTTTCTGCTGCGAACGAGGATTTGCACTTGCTCGGCACTCCCTGCAAACTAAGTTGCTCATGAGCACCTACGACATTTTGTGCGTTGGCGCGGGACCCACCGGACTGGCCTGCGCCATCGAGGCCAAGCGCGCCGGAATGCGTGCGCTGGTGCTTGATAAGGGAACCATCTGCAATTCGATTTACCACTATCCGCTGAACATGACGTTTTTCACCACGCCGGAATTGCTGGAGATCGGCGATTTGCCCATGAGCAGTTACGGCGAAAAACCCACGCGCGTGGAAGCGCTGAAATATTACCGGAAGACGGCGGAGTTTTACGCGCTGGAGATTCGCATGTTCGAGCGGGTTACCGGCGTGAGCGGGCACCTGGGCGGTTTTGAAGTGGCCACGGTTTCGCCCGAGGGTGTGGCCAGCCGCCATCGCGCCAAACGCATCATCATCGCCACCGGCTATTACGACTTGCCCAATGAAATGCGCGTGCCGGGCGAGACGCTGCCGCACGTTTCGCACTATTACACCGATCCGTTTGCGTATTGGCGCCAGAACGTGGTGGTGATCGGCGGCAAAAATTCGGCGGCCATCGCGGCGCTGGAGCTTTATCGCAATGGCGCGCAAACTACGCTGGTGCACCGGGGAGCGCGGCTCAGTTCGTCAATCAAGTATTGGATCAAACCGGATATCGAGAATCGGCTGAAGGCCGGGCAGATTGCCGGTCTGCTCAATACCACGGTCACGGAGATTACGCCCGACGCGGTGCGGGTGCGCACGCCGGGGGGCGAGCGACTTCTTCCGGCAAAGCATGTTTTCGCGTTGACCGGTTATCATCCGGACTATCGGTTCATTGAGAGCCTGGGCGTACAGCTCGATCCCATCACCCGCAAGCCCACACTCGATCCGCGGTCGCTCGAAAGCAACATTCCCGGGATTCATCTGGCGGGCGTGGTCATCGGCGGACGAGACACGGGAGAGATTTTTATAGAGAACGGCCGCTTTCACGGCAAGCTGATTATCGACGCGTTAACGGGAACGACGCCGGATGCGGCATCGGGCAGGGTCACGGGCGGTTCGCCTGGCTCGGCGAACGCGGGATAGTGCTGGTGCAGCAGTTTTGGCGGCCGATTGCGGCGGCATCGTGGAGGAACTTGAAGAGCGCTTTATGAAAGCGATTGTACGCACACGATATGGACCACCGGATGTTCTTCAGTTCACGGAGGTTGAAAAACCTGCGCCCAAGGACCACGAGGTTTTGATCAAGGTTTACGCGGCATCGGTAAATCCAATGGACCTATTCTGCATGAGAGGTGCGCCGTTGTTCCGTCTGATCCCGGGGCTGCGCACACCAAAGCAGAAGGGCCTCGGCGCCGATATCGCCGGTCGAGTGGAAGCGGTGGGCAGAGACGCAAAGCAGTTTCAGCCAGGCGACGAGGTCTTTGGGGTGGCGAAAGATTTGGCGGGCTTTGCCGACTATGTGTGCACGCCTGAGGATAGACTGGCGCGGAAGCCAGCCAACATTTCGTTTGAGGACTCAGCAGCGGTACCTATCGCGGCAATCACCGCCCTTCAGGGCCTCCGTGACCAGGGACGGATCCAGGCGGGCCACAGGGTTCTGATTGATGGCGCGTCTGGCGGCGTGGGCACATTCGCGGTGCAGATTGCCAAATCTTTCGGGGCTGAAGTCACGGCCGTGTGCAGCACCCGGAATGTGGACACGGCGCGATCGCTTGGGGCCGACCAGGTCATGGATTACACGCGGGAAGATTTCACAAAAAGCGGGCAGCGATACGATTTGATCCTGGCCGCGAACGCCCATCATTCAATTTTCGATTACCGGCGTGCGCTGAGTCGCGATGGAATTTTTGTCATCGTCGGAGGCGGTTTGCCACGCGTTCTACAAGCAGTGTTGCTGGCACCGTTGGTGTCACGGATGGGAAGCAAGAAGACGTGTTTCTTTATAGCGAAAATGAACCAGAAGGACTTAGTTTGTCTGAAAGATCTCTTGGAAGCGGGAAAAATTGTAGCGGTCATCGACAGACGTTACCCGTTAAGCGATACGGCTGAGGCTCTCCGTTATCTCGAAGAGCGGCACGCGCAAGGGAAAGTCGTATTAAGCGTTGAACATCGTAACGGCACTTAACGAGGCGCTGCGCCAGACCGCTATTGCTGTGAAATCCAGCGGTTTTGCGCGGATTTGCCCGCCGCACAGCGCTTTGTTAAACTGCCAATCCTATGCCCTCCATCATTCGCGAAGTGGGAGAGACGTTCGGCGCGCTGGTCAGAGGCTTCAGCGTCACCTTCCGTAACATATTCACGAAAACCGTTACGGAAAACTATCCCTATGAAAAAGTGCATTTTCAGCCGCGCTATCGCGGCATTCATGTTCTCCATCGCGACGAGGGCGGGCTCGAAAAGTGTGTGGGCTGCTTCCTTTGCGCCGCGGCGTGCCCGGCAAACTGTATTTACATTGAAGCAGCGGAAAATACCGATGTGAATCGCATCTCCGCCGGGGAGCGCTACGCCAGCGTCTATAATATCGATTATTCGCGCTGCATTTTTTGCGGGTATTGCGTGGAAGCGTGCCCGACGGACGCGATCACCCACGGTCACGGATTTGAGCTGGCGACGTACGATATTAATTCCATGGTGTATCGCAAAGAGCAGTTGCTGGAGAAGGATGTGGCCGCCGTTCCAGCCGGGAAGTAGCGCTTGGTGAGGCGGCGACTTTCGCCGCCGAAGTAATCGCGGAGATCGACGAAAAGTGGACGGACAGGCAGCGCTGCCTGTCCGTTTTTTATTTGTATGCCCTCGAGTTGTATCGGATCACACGGGCGATCCCGTGTTTACGGTTCCTATAACGTATATAAGGCAGACAACACAGAATGTTTCCTGGAGGCGAACGGTGACGCGCATGGCGAGTTGGGCGGCTAGGTTCATGGAGGCGCAGTGGTGGGATGGGCGAGCGTGCGGCTCGCCTGCGAGCGATTCGGGGCGGCATTTCGCCGGCTGCCGGCGCACACTTCGGCGGACGTTTGGGGGCCGCGTTCGTGGTGCGTGGATGAGCAGCGAAAGACTGGTGACGCCCGGAAAAGTGGTCGCGAACTCAGGCCACCTCGCGATTTACCGGCGGCCGGAGAGCCGCATCGGCGAAAAAGTTATCGGACGCGCACACGCCGTCCGCAAGCGTGTCCGCGGCGCGCAGCGAGTGTTCGCGTTGCTCGATCAGCCAGCGGGCGACGATGGCGGCGGCATTTTCCTCCATCCACTGGTCCAGCAGCGTTCCAATCTCCTTGCGGAGATTGGACGCGTGGCTCAGGCGGGTCAATTCGTAACTCTGCAAGCTGTTGCGCGAAGCGGACAGCAAGAATTCCCAAGGCGGCTGGGGCTGGTACTTGGTCAAGGGGATCCTCCTGTGGGGACAGGTGGGACAGGGCGCTGTATTAGCATTCTAGTGTCTATAGTCAATCATCACGTAACTGCATCGGCCTGTGGGAAAATGTGGAAAACGTTTAGCGGCTTAGCCGGCGTGACGTCGCCGCGCCTGGCCAGCTGCTCCGCTCGTCCCGCCGCGCGCTTCCGGTGGCCTCGGTGAGCCCCCTTTCCATGCAAGCGTGCAGCAATTGCGCGGGGGATTACGAGGATCCCGATCGCACCGCGGTTCCGGGCGATCTTTCCGAGCAGTCGGAGGGCGACGACGTGGACGAAGTCGGCGAGGTCGAGGTCGAGGTCGAGGTCGACGCGCACGCGCGAGCGCGAACCAGTTCGCGCGAACTCCGCGAGAAGGACTGGAGCCAGTAGCGGCGGTAAAAGAAGTGGCGGACCTCCAGGGTCTTGCGTTCGGAACCATGTTCCGGAGAGGTTCCGGCGATGTTCCGGCAGGGAAGGTGCAAATGGGGAAAGAACGGGGTAAGCAAGCGCGGCCGAGGAGGCTGCGGACGCAACGCGACATGCTCTGCGACGTGATGCTGGCTGCGGGGCAATGCGAAACGTGGCTGACGCTTCACGAGCTGTCGCGGCTGACGGGGTATGGCGAAGCCAGCGTCTCAGCGCAATTGCGGCATCTGCGCAAGCCGCGGTATGGCGGTTTCCTGGTGAACAAGCGAGTGCGCGCGAGGGACGAGGTGATTCGCGGCGAACGCGGGCCCGTCTGGGAGTATCAGTTGCGGCGCACGATTCTGAGGATATGGGCGGAAGGACGAGTCGCAAGCGGGATGCGAGGGCGACGGCGCTAACGGTGTGCTGCGCTACTTGTGCATTGCCGCTGCGATTTTTCGCCGCGCGAAGGGGGAACGCGATGGGGGTTAAGCCGGAGATGGCGTTTGATATTTGCTGGGAAGTGTATCGTTCGGCGCGCGAGGTGCTGGACACCAAGCGCGGCATTTCGGCTATGAACCCCAAGGACGTCGGCAAGTATCTGTGGCGGCCGGATATTCGGCCTCGCTTGGGCGAATGGGTGGCGGATTTCACGCTGGCGGGACAGAAAGCGCTGGACGGGCCGGACTTCGCGTCGCGCCTGGTGCTCTTCCGCACGTTTTACTTGGGCACGGCGCCCTACGATCGCGCGCGTCAATTCCTGGGTCTCAGCGAAATGGGCTGGGTCAATTGGACCGAAGAGATTCGCCGCCACGTCGGCAAAGAGCTGCTGACCCGCCGCATGTTTCCCCCGCGAAAATATTTTCGGGAAGTGAGCTAGAACGGCGGGCAGTTTACGAGGCGAGTAATGTTTGCGGCGGATTTCAAACGGACGCTGACACCCACAGAAAATAACCCCCACGCGGGTAGACTTGCTGGACCAGGAGCGCGATGCAAGAGAATGGCAGCATCAACAGAATGATCGTTCACGAGCTCTGGGAGTTAGGCGCTGGTACAGGTTCGCGAGGGCGGCCGACCGACGCCACGATGATTTGTGAGCGTTTTTTGAGAAATAGGCGATTCAGAACGACCGCATTATACGTGACCGCTAACGTATAAGTCAAAGAGAATCTCCTTGATTTTCTAAACCGCTTACGTATGATGTTTTGTATGGCACGGAGACGGAAAAATCCATATGCTGTCGCCCTGGGACGGCGCGGCGGCAAGGTTGGTGGCAAAGCGCGCGCGGCGAACATGACCCCAAAGGAACGCAGTGAAAGCGCACGAAATGCAGTTATGGCACGTTGGGCTATGCAGCGTGGGACACGCGTTGTCGATTCCAAAACGGAAAACTGGCTAAAGTTTCAGAGGCTCGTGAAGAAATGGAAGAAACAACGCGGCGCGAGCTCATCGATTACTGAAACAATCGCAATGCCTGCTTATCAAGAAATTATTGGTATGGGAGAAAAGGCAGTCCCTTTGCTACTTGCTCAGCTTCGATCCGAAGGGGATGAGCCAGACCAGTGGTTTTGGGCGCTGCGAGCAATAACTGGAGAAAATCCAGTCAAGGCAGAAGAACGAGGCAACTTCCGAAAAATGTCCCAAGCATGGCTCGCATGGTCAGAGCAATATGTTTGGTAGTTGGTCCCCGGAAGAACTTCCAGGTCTGAGTCCGAAGTCCTGCAAAATAACCAGCGAGGCGAGCACACAATACAACTGTGTTGCGTGGGCCGCAAAAGACGAGACAAATTATTGGTGGCCTGACCCCATGGATGTTGGATATTGGCCTCCTGGTGTTCCTAGGACGGTTACACGGGGTGCTTTTATTAAGGCATTTGGAACTCTTGGCTATAAAAAATGTTTGGATGGCAGCCTAGAGCCACACTTAGAGAAAATCGCAATCTTTGGAACAGGGTCGTCGGGACTAGAAATTCCAACGCATGTTGCTCTGCAACTTGAGTCTGGCGAATGGACCAGTAAATTAGGTCCGTTTGAGGATATCCGTCACAAAACAATCCACGCGGTAAATGGCCCCGTCTACGGCAAACCGATATGCTATATGTCTCGCCCGCGTTCTTGATATTGCGGAACGCGGTCGGTCCTGCCCGGGCCACTCCGAAGGCGGCCGCTACGAGGAAAGCAGCAACTCGTCGCCGAGGCGAAGTAGCTTGCCTGCCTCCGTGGACGGCACGCGGGTGTTGGTGGACAGGCGGTAGAAATGATCGAACCGAGCGGCGGGCGACCCGGCCGGCAAGTGCTCGCGGCGCTGCTCGACGAAGCGTTTTTGGAAACCGACCAGGTCGGCGCCGGTGTGCGCATCGCGCACGGGGACGGGGCAGCGCGCGCAAGGATTGCTGCCTTCGAAATTTATCTCGCCGATCTTGAAGCGCACCGTGCCGTTCGGATCTTCCGCGAAGAGCTGGTCCTCCCAGAACGCGGGCACGCCGTCGATCTCGATGCTGATGCGGAAACGCAGCCGCACCTCCTCCACCGGCAGAGCGAACCAGTTCGCCACGGCCTCCAGGCTGGCGGTGGAGACGATGGTTGGTCCGCTGGCCAGCCCGTCGTCGGGAAAGCCGTCCGCCGAATAGCGCACGGTAATCGGCTGCTCGAAATACGCGCTAAACCATTGCGCGGCGCGCTCGGTATCGGCAGGGAAGGCCAACGTAGCGCTAGATGGGTTGCGGATGTCGCCCGGAACCGTAAGCGTCACGCTGCCGAGGTCCGGCGCATACGCGGCGCGGATCGGATGCACCGCCGCCGTACGCTTGGCATTCACCCATTGGCCGTCGGCGGCATACAGTGCCCAGGCGCGATCCTGCTCGAGCCCGCCGTTCGGTCCGATGCGTGCCTCGGCCACTTCGACGGGATCGAGCGACTTAATAGGATGGATGCGCAGGCGCGCGAGGCGCGGTCGCGGCTCGGTAGTGTGCACGGAGAATATTTTAACGTGATTGCGGACGGTTCGCGGCAAGCAATCGCGCCGTGGCGGCCGGGGTTGGCATTCGTTATTTTGCGCCCAGCAAGAGCAGCACTCCGCCGACGAAACACAGCAGCTCGGCGATGACCGCAATCACCACCGAAAGCAGAAACGCCGGATGCACGAAATCCTGGTGATGCATGGTGAGCAGACGGTGAAGAATATGCACGTGCGTCACCGCGGAGTAAAGAACCGCGATCCCGCAGACGATGGCCAGAATTCTTCTCATACGCAGGTCTCCTTGAATGAGTGCGTTCCTGGCAAGGGGGCCGGGAACTACAATTCGTAATTAAATTCTCCAGAAGAATGAGTTTAACGGTAAAGCGCGTAATGAGAGTACTGCGAGGCCGAAATATTTTAGCGGGTCTGTAGATTTTGCTTGACAACATATGCGGATGTGGTACACTAGTTTTCGTAGAGAACTACGCCTGGGCAAACGCCGGGGCGTTTTGCTTTTAGAGGCTTCCTCGGTAGGTCGACGTTGAGCGCATTGGACTTGGCTCTGCGTGACAGCGACCCGCGCCCGTGTTTCACCGGCATTTACGCCCAGGACGCCAGGGCGGTGCCGAGGTTCCCGAAAAAATGTTTATGCGGCATGCAGATTTCTATTGACATCAATTGAGAATGTGATATACTATCACACGTAAAGAACTACGCCTCGGCAACTCGCCGGGGCGTTCGTTTTTTCGGGGTTAGCTCAACGGTGTCGTTGAGCCGATGGAACTTAGCTTGGGGCCTGCTCGCCGAAACGGGCATTTCGCAAGTTTCGGCCGGAGCCGTTGCCGAGGTTCCTTAAAAAAAGTTTGGGCAGCAGGAAGGTTCTCTGTAGCGCAGGCAATTTAACGCGAAGAAATGGACGCCTCGGCAAATCGCCGGGGCGTTTTGCGTTTCACGGCGTGAATGCGCACTTCGTCGACCGCGTTTGCGGTCCGTCTCCGAATTCAGCACGGCCTCGGCAAACACTCCACGCAATTGAAAGGAAGGACTTTACTCCCATGCCCGTATACGAAAACGCCGCAACTCCCTATTCCATCGCACCAGGTCAAGGTTTCGCGGCCATCGTTTCGACCGACAACGTGCAAGGCGCGCTGCCTTTCAAGAGCGAACGCGTGGCGCTGCTGCGCGGAGACAACACCAGCCCGCAGCACCTTTCGGCGGAGCTGCAATTTTCCGGAACGCCGGGCGCGTACACCTGGCAGATCGAAACCGCCGACACCGACGCGGACGCCAATTACGCCATCGAGGGCACCGTCACCACCTCGACGCCACGCATCGAGCTCTCCAACCTGGCCGCCAATTTCGCGCGCATCCGGGTGGTCACGCTGACCAACGCGGTCACCGTCACGGGAACGCTCACCGCCTAACGCCGCTTGGCAAAACAATTTCAGCAAAGGAGAATTCCATCATGCGCAATCACGTTCGTTTGCAGGCGTTCGTTCGGAAGCTGTTGGCCACGGCCGCCGCGGTGGCCTTGATTTCCCTCGGCGCAACGGTTTCGACGAATGCCACGCCGGGGCAGCACACCCTCACGGTCACTTTTAATTATGACTTCACCGTTGACAACGCCTGCAGCGCCTCGGTGACCAAGGGCTGTCTGCTGCAGTTCAACATCTACGACGTCACCACCGGCACGCCGGTGAAATTATTTTCCGTGCCCGCGCCGCCCGGCGCGACCAGCGCGGTCACCGGCATCACCAGCACCAGCGGCCTTTTGCCCATGAAATCCGGCGTGCACATTTTCGGCGCCACCGCGCAAATGGCCGACGGTACGGAGTCCAGCCCAAACGCATCCACTGCTACTGCAACGGTTCCCCCGGGTTCACCTGCCAGCTTTAGCATCACGGTGAACTAGGGCGCGGTAGCAGGAGAGGATCTGTAGCACAGGCATTCTTGCCTGTGCCCGCTGCTTGCGCTGCAAAAGCACATCCGCGGAAGCAACACTAAACGCGCACAGGCGGTAGCAGGCAAGGATCTGTAGCACAGGCATTCTTTCCTGTGTCCGCTGCTTGCGCTGCAAAAGCGCATCCGCGGAAGCAACACCAAACGCGTACGCGCGGTAGCAGGCAAGGATCTGTAGCACAGGCATTCTTGCCTGTGCCCGCTGCTTGCGCTGCAAAAGCGCATCCGCGGAAGCGACACTAAACGCGCACAACACCAAACGCGCACAGGCAGGAATGCCTGTGCTACTCAAGCTCATGAAAAATTGCCTCGCCTTTTCCGCGCTGGTCGGTTCGCGAGACGCCTGGAGACCGTGTTCCCGCCGCGCCATCCGCGGCTCGCGATTCTGCGGTCGCCACACGGAGGTCATCGCGGGAATCATGCTGGGAATATGCGTGCATGGTGGTCTCGCGGAACGCGAGCAGCGAAGCATCGTCGTGCCCAAACGGGCCGCCAGTCTTGCCAGCCAGCGCCTGGATTTGCCGAACTCCGCCGCGGCTCCTACACGCAGGGCAATTTCTGCGTCGCCGCTCGCTGGCATGGTGAACGGTATACCCAGCGGTTTACCCCGGACGGATCGCTAATATGCCCACCACGAATCGCATCGCGCCGGATCGTCCTCCGCTGCCGAATGGGCACGCCGCGCAGCACACCAATTCGCATGCCGACGCCCAGGTAGACGGGCCTCCAGGCAAATCCGCGCCGGCCGCGCCGATAACTAGCATGTCTCCAGCCGCAATCGCTGGCGCAAAAATTTCTGCAAGACGATCTCGAGCGCGAGCTGCCTCTGACGACGCGCACGTCCCCTCCTCCGGAGCCTCCGCTAACCCGGCTGCAGCCCCCCCTGTGGCCAGCGCGGACCGTGACGCCGGCGCTGCGGCGGCTCGCGACTCGAACAACGGCCCGATACCGGAAGTCGCGCCGCAGTCCAGCGCCACGCCCAAGCCAGAAAAAGCCAAGGACGACCCCGCCAAGCCCTGGCCATTTTTGCCTCCCGGAAAACTTCCGTTGCCGGAAGACGGCGCGACATTCGTTAGCAACATGCACGAGCAGGCGGACATCATCGAAGCCGGGCGGCGGCTGCTCAACTCCAAAGACGAAAAAATCATCAAGGGCGTTTGGGACCGCCTGGTAAATCTGAAATACGGCAACAGTGAAGAGCAACCAGACGATGAATCGCGGCGCGTTATCGTCGGCATGCCCCGGCCGATCCGCAAACCGCCGCAACCGCCTGCTCCACAACAGGAAACATGACGAATTTGCCGCGGCCGGGCTTTCGCCCCGGTCGCGACCGGTTTCACGATATCCAGCGGCCCAGTGAGTACCGCAACAAAAAAGGAGCAACTGCAATGACGACAACAACGACCACCACATCGAACGCCCATCTGGAATTCATCGGAATGATCGTGGAAATCGCCGGTGTCGCCGCAGTGGTCGGAGGCTTGGTGCTCAGCCTGCACCACTGGCCGGCGGCCGCGGCGCTGATCGGCGGCGGCGTGGCCTTTTACATCGGCAAAAAACTCCGCGCCATGTAAGAGCGCCGCAAGCGGGGGGCTCGCAGTTTGCGCGGGCGAGCCGCGCGGCACTCGCCAGCACACCGACTCCGAACGCCAGCGTCCGAACCATGAATATCGAAACCCAATATGCTCCGTTTGACCGGCAAAGAGAGTTTCACGAATCGGACGCTAAATATCGCTTGTTTGGCGGCGCAGCCGGGCCGGGCAAAACCACAGCACTGCTTTGGGAGGGGATCGGCCAAGCGCTGGAAGTCGACGGCAGCGACACGTTGCTTTTGCGGCGCACCTATCCGGAGTTAGAAGCGTCGCTGCTGACGCGCTTCCGTCGCGATGTGCCACGCAAGTTTTACAAAACGTATAACGAAGCGAAGCACCTGGTCACCTGGCACAACGGCTCGACCACGCGCTTCGGCTACTGCCGCAATGAGAGCGATGTCTACCAGTATCAGGGCGCGGAATTTCTGTTCATCGGCGTCGATGAGCTGACGCATTTCACGCTCAAGCAGTGGCAATTCTTGACCTCGCGCAATCGCTGCCCCGTGCCGGGCAGCATCTGCAACATGGCCGGCGCGACGAATCCGGGAAACATCGGCCACGCCTGGGTAAAAGCGCTGTGGGTCGATAAAGTTCCGCCCGCCGGCTATGAGCGTCCAGAACTGTTCGATCCCGGCGAATACGATTTTATCCGCGCGCGGATCGACGACAACCCGATCTTTGCGAACGATGCTTCCTATCGCCGCACGCTCGAGGCCTTGCCGGAAAATCTCCGGCGCGCCTTTCTCGATGGCGACTGGAACGTTTTCGCCGGACAATATTTCGACCTCTTTGAAATCGGCCGCCACACCGCGCGCCCGGAAGAATTTCGTCTGGAAACGTGGTGGCCGCGCTGGATTTCCATTGACTGGGGCTTCCAGCATCCCAGCGCGGTCTATTGGCATTGTGCGATTCCGGGGCGGGGAAGCGCGCAGACTCCAAGCGCGTCGTATGGCGTGTGCTACTCTCCGGCTGGCGCAGGCGCCGATCCGCCCGGATCGCGGGACGCGGATCACGGGACGCGGATCACCGATCACGCCTCCCGCATCGTCACCTACCGTGAATTCGTGCAGCCCGGGCTTTCGCCGCGCATGCTCGGCCAGGCCATCGCCGAACGCTGCGCGCGTGAACGCATCAGCGAAATATTTTTGTCCCCGGACGCCTTCGCGCATCGCACCGCGGAAGCCTCCATCGCGGAACAGCTCAGCGAAATTTTCACCGCCAACGGTTTGCCGCGGCCCGCGCCCGCCGACGATGATCGCGTCGGCGGCTGGCAATTGATGTATCAGTTGCTCGAGTCGGATTCCTGGGTCATCACCGAAAATTGCGCCAAATTGATCGAGTGCCTGCCGCACTTGGTGCGCGACGATCGCCGCGGCGAAGACATTCGCAAGGTCGACGGCGACGATCCCGCGGACGCCGCGCGCTACGGCTTGGTCTCCGGCGGAAGATTAGCCGGTGTTGGGGCCGCCTTCGGGCCGCCCAGGGCGGGGCCATCCCCGCCCTACAATTCCGGGCCGTTCGCAGAAGCAAGCGGCGGCCGCGGCGCACATTTTTCGGGCGACGCCGCGCCGATTCCGAGCGCCGTGCCGCCGCGCTTCGTGCACGGCATGCCGCTCGGCGAGCAGATCGCGCGCCAAGTCACCGCCAAGGATCCTACGTCGCAAGCGGTCCACTACCAGCGCCTCGAAGCCGAAGCGCGCAAGCAATTGGGACCTAAGAAATTTCCCAGGCGCCGCTTCTAGTAGCACAGGCATTCCTGCCTGTGCGCCTTGAACTTGTGGCGATGCATTTGAGGTTTCTGCGCCAGCCAACCGAAAGGGTAAGTAGCACAGGCATTCTTGCCTGTGTGCCTTGAACTTGTGGCGGCTCACGATGTGCGCCGGTGCGCTTATCAATGGCTGCCCGTGGGCCTTGCCAGCGAGCCCAGCGCAAATCCGCACAGGCAAGAATGCCTGTGCCACCAAAACCGAATCCGAGCGAAAAACATGCGGGAATTCTTACAACGGCTGCTGCGCAGCGGCTACGTTGGCCTGCTCGAGGGCGAAGTCGCGCGCCTGCGCGCGGAAAATCGCGCGCTGACCAATTCGCTCCTGGGCACCGCGGGCTTTCCGCCGGTGGATTATCCGGAAGCGGCGAAACCGGTGGCGTTGCCCCGCGTGCGCAAGCGCTCCTGGCCGCAAATGCAAGCGCGCCGCGAATCCGATGCCGCACGCGATATGGAAACGAATCGAGACGAGAGGGTGTATGGACCTGTATCCCATAGTTGATGCTCCGTCTGGCACGGAAGGCTCGGTGGCGCCGGCGGACGGAAACTATCGCACCGCTCCGGAGAGCAATCCCGTCTCCGCGCTGCTCGGCATCGGCCCGAACAACGAGCGGCCGGACGACGCCAAGCCCGAACTGGTCAACGCACTGCGTGAATTGGTTCGGCAATATCGCGCCGAGGGCGTCACCGCGCGGCGCTACGAAATTCGGCGTATTCGCCAGGCGCGCCTATTTTGGCAGGGCCAGCAGTACGGCTGGTGGAACCCGAACGACATGAACTGGCATCTGCCGTACGAGTCGCGCACCAACGACGACGCGCAGCTCGAGGAGATGCCGCGCTACCAGTTCGTCACCAATTTCTACCAGGGCTTCGGCCTGTCCTTCGTGGCCGTACTCTCGCAGGACGTGCCCAGCGTGCGCTTTTACCCGCAATCGGCGCAATCGCTGCGCGATATTGCCACGGCACGCGCGGCCAGCGATGTCGCCGACCTGATCGAGCAAAACAACCAGGTCGAACAATTGCTCACCGCCATCGGTTATTTTTTGTGGACCGATGGAAAACTCGGCGCATACGTGCGATACGTCGCGGACGCCCAGCGCTTTGGCACGCACGAAGAAACGTTGCTGGCCGCCATCGAGGTTCCGCTCGGCGAAGACAAGTACGTTTGCCCAGACTGCGGCAAGGAAACGCCGGCGCAAGGAGCGGCTTCCGAAACTGCCGACGCGGACGTGACCCGTGATCCGTGGCCCGTGAGCCGTGAAAATCGCGGCGCGGACGACGCTGGCGATGCGGCTGAATCCTATAACTCGCCAACACCCGACTTCGACGCGGACGCGCGGAACGCGGCCAACTTTAGCGCTGACGATTCTTCCACGGGCCACGAGTCACGGATCACGGGTCACGGATCACAGGGCCCAAGCCACGTTCTCCCACCCTGCCAAAACTGCGGCGCGCAACTCAGCACAGAAAATCTGCGCAAGGCCGAACGCGTCACGGTCCCCCGCGTGGTCGGCACGCGGCGGGTGCCCAATGGCCAGGAAGTGATCACCATCGCCGGCGGCCTCGAACTCAACACTCCGGTGTGGGCCAACGAAATGCACGAATTCCCTTACCTGCAGTGGCAGGCGGAAGTGCACCGCGCGAAATTAAAGGCCACCTATCCGCATGTGGCCAACAAAATCGAAACCTCGCCGTCGCAGGGCGCGGAAGACGTCTACGCGCGCGTTTCGCGGCTGAGCGTCGAGCAGGGTTTGCCGACCATCCATCCCGGCGACGCGCTGATGGATTTGATCACTTTCGATCGCACCTGGCTGCGGCCCTGGGCGTTTTATTCCGTGGAAAACGAAACCGTTCGCAACGAACTGCTCGCGCTGTTTCCAGATGGCTGCTACGTGGGATTCGCCGGCGACGTTTACTGCGAATCGCGCAACGAATCCATGGACGATCACTGGCGCGTGCTGCACGCCCTTCCCGGCGACGGGCAAAATCGCCCCAGCGTTGGCGATTCACTGGTGCAGGTGCAAGAGCGCTACAACGTGCTCTCCAACATGCAGGCGGAAACCTACGAATACGGTATCCCGCCGATTTACGCCGATCCGCAAGTCCTGGATTTTGACGCCATCGCCAATCAAACCGCCGAGCCCGCCGCGCATTTTCCCGCTCGTGCCCGTCCGGGCCAGCCGCTTTCCGCCGGATTTTTTCAGCCGGCTCCCGCGCGCGTCCCTCCGGACATGGTCGAGCATCAGCAGGATTTGATCGGCCCCATCGCGCAATTTCTCACCGGGCTCTTTCCCGCCGTCTTCGGCGGCAACATGGAAGATGTAAAAACCGCGTCAGGATACGCGTTGGCGCGGGATCAAGCCCTCGGCCGCCTGGGCTTGGTTTGGCGCCGCATGAAACAGTTTTACGCCGACGTGATTTACCTGGGCGTGGATTGCTTCCGCCAGAATCGCCCGCAAGACGTGGAAATTCCGCTCCTCGGCCCCGACGGCGTGCTTGACGCGCGGGTCATTCGCACCGCCGATTTGAAGGGCAACATCTGCGTCCATCCCGAGGCGGATGAAACTTTCCCGCGCCTGAAATCGCAGCAGCGCGGCGTGTTGCAGCAACTCTTCAGCCTGAAAGATCCGCTGATTCAGGAAGCGCTGAGCGAACCCGCCAACATCGGCTACATCAAAAACGTGCTGGGCCTGGGCGAGCTGGTCGTCCCCGGCGAAGATTCGCGCAACAAACAGTTGCGCGAAATCCAGCAATTGCTGGCCAGCGCGCCGATCCTCGTCGACGTGCCGATGCACGCGCACGCCGCTGCAACGATGGCGCCCGGCCAGCTCTTGCCCACGCAAGGATCGCCTGTAGCGCCGTCCTTTAGGGCGGCACCGGGTTCCGGCCTCGCGGGTACCTCGACCAATGACACCCTAAAGGGCGCCGCTACAAATTCTGCGGCCACGGAACACGGTTCACGGAACACGGAACACGCCTTGCACACCCTGGTGCTGCCATCGGTGCCCGTCGATCAATTGCTCGACGATCATCCCGTGGAATTCGAGGAGTGCAAGCGCTGGGCCAACTCCGAAGCCGGCCAAGCCGCGCACATGACCAATCCCACCGGCTTCGCCAACGTTCGCGCCCACGCCGAAGCGCACCTCCGCGCCATGAGCATCGCCGCCGCGCCACCGCCGCAGCAGCAATCGCCTCCTCAAACGAACGCGGGAGGTTAGTCCATCAACCGCAGGATTTTCTTGGCGACGTAGCATCGCGTTTCCTGACAACTATTTTCCTGCTTCACGATTCCTCCTGCGCCAGGTTAAGGATTTCCGAAGCGTGAAAGACGCGATTGCGCTGACGGGTCTTGTCCGCACTCAGGATGTTCGCCGCTATCAAGTTTCGCACCAACAGTTCGGCCGTGGGATAGGTTACGCGCAAGCGCTTGGCCACTTGATTGATGGTCACCGCCGGTGTAACAAAAAGGTCGTCCACAATTTTCAGCGCGCGCGCTGAAAATTCCATCTTGTCGCGGTACTTCGCGCGCAAATCCAGCATCGCGCGGGTCTGTTTTGCGGCGGCGATCGATTCTTCGTGAACTGCACGCAGAAAAAACGTCACCCAGGGCTGCCATTCTCCAGACCGGCTAATGTGCAGCAAGTGATCGTAGTACTCGCGTCGGTGCCGCTCAAAATATGCGCTCAGCTGTATGAGCGGATGCGACAAAATGGCTTTTTCGACCAGCAGTAACGGCAGCAGCAGTCGCCCAATGCGCCCATTGCCGTCTTCAAATGGGTGAATGGCCTCGAATTGATAATGGATCAGCGCCAGGCGCACCAGGAATGGCTGCTGTGATTCCGCGTGCATGGACTTTTCAAAGGCATCCAGGCACATGGAAAGCTCGCCGGGAGGCGGTGGTACGTAGCGGGCGTTCGCGATCGACTGGCCCTTTTGTCCGATGTAGTTCTGGCAAGTCCGGAATTCGCCCGGATGGCGATCGCCCCCGCGAACCCCTTTCATCAACTTGCCGTGTAGCTCCCGGATGAGGCGCAGAGAAACCGGGAGCTCCTCGAGGCGCTTCAGTCCGTACTCAAAGGCGGACACGTAATTCCACACTTCGCGAACGTCGGGTTTCTCCGTAGCCGAGTCGCGGTCGATCTCGAAGAGCACCAACTCTTCCTGGTTTGCGTAGGTCCCTTCGATCCGGCTCGAAAGTTCAGCTTCGCGGCGGACAAACGGACGCACCAGAATTTGCGGGCTGGGTAGCGATTGCACCAAGCCCTGCAAGAGGCCCAGCGCTTGGCTGGCTTGGGCCAGCACGTTCACCGCCTCCGCACCCAGCGGCACCAGAGCCGGAAGGGCATTCGGCACGAAGGCCTGCGTTCCGTCGGCTATAGCCACCAGCCGGCCTGGGCTATCTACTGTGAAATCAGTGGGATTCATAAAGGTTGAGGCTATTCTAGCAAACTTGAATAGCCATTTCCTTATTAAAGCATATCGGCCTTGCCTTTAATAAGCATTTTGTCGTTCAGCTTATCTTGAATAAGGATTCCGCATGTCAGCTCACTCCGGCTCGTCATCCCTAGCCAGCCAAACCGCCGATTTGTTAGCCCTTACCGACGAGCAGATTTTGGAGATTGTGCCGGACGCGCAAGACGTGGAAGTTTTTGCAGGAGAACGCTCTGACAGCGCGGACCCGCTGCGCGAAGATTTGGATTTGCTGGCGTCAAATGCACCGAGCCAGCGTACGGACGGCCCTAGCGCAGGACCAAGCAAGGGCCAGAACACGGACGACGGCCGAAAGAGTGTCGCTCCAGCTCCAGATGCGCCCGCACCAGATGCGCAACCAGCGGACGCTGCGACGAACGCTAACGATGCCGCCCCGCCCTGGCTCGCCGAGCGCATGAACGATCCGCGGCACGGCGCGGAGGCGCGCGCGTTGTGGCAAGGCGTGCAGGCCGCACGGCAGGAAGCGTCGGCGTTCCGCGAAGTGTTCGCCAAACCGGAAGACGCGCGCGCTGCCGCGCATCGCGCGCGCATGCTCAATGAAATCGACCGCGCGTATTTCGGCACCCCCGGTAACGCGCCGGAACAGCTCGGCGCGTCACGCGCACAACTCGCGGCGATGATGCTGCGCGAAGATCCCGTCGCGTTTCGCGAAATGGTTTTTGCCGGTTTGCGCGCGCTGGAAAGCGCAGGACAGCAGGGAACTGGCGCGGCCAACACGCAAAACGCGCTGCCCACACCCCCGCATGCGACGCCGCAAACCGCGGCGCAGAACAACGCGCACGTCAGACCGCCGCAGCACGCTCAGGACCAGCAGCAAGACGCGCTGCGCCAGCAGGAAGCGCGCGTGGCGGCCTACGCCGCCTTTGAACGCGCCGCGAACGAGGAACTCGAACGCGGCGTTGGCGGTGCGATCGAGCGCTCGCTGCAGCAGGCTTTGCCGAATGCCAGCAGAACCGAAAGTGGCGCCGGACTGAAACAACGCCTCACCGCCGCGGTCCGCCAGGACGTCGAGAAGGCGCTGCAAGGCGATCACGCCCTCGGCGAGCAAGTCGCGCGGATTTTATCCGGTCAGCGGCTCGACAACGCGGCTCGCGCGCAAGTGGTGCGCCTGATTGGCGACCGCGCGCGGCAACTCGTGCCAGGAGCCACCCGCCGCGTCCTCGCCGATTGGACGCAGACAACTTTGGCCGCGCATGGCGCCCGTGGCAACCAAGACCAGGGCCCGGCGCGCCAACGCAACGGTGAAGCGGCAGCGAGCGCCACGGCGCAGCGCTCCACCGCTCCCGTCGCGCAGAAAAACACCACCGACGCCAGCGCCCGAGCCCGCATCGCGCCTCGGAAAATCGATTACCGCCGCGTCAGCGACGACGACATCCTCGACTCCTGACGCTCCGTGGCACAGGCACTCTTGCCCGTGCGCGGTTGAAACCTTGCCACGGTGCCGGCCGGGGTGCGCGCATGCGCGTAACGGTTGTGCAGTCGCCGGAAAAAACGGCACAGACAAGAGTGCCTGTGCCACCAAAACAGTTTCGTCAGCCCCGGCCCAGTAGCGCTTTTCAGAAACGCAATTATCCTAAGGAGAAAATCAGATGACAGCACAAGCAAACGCGAACGTAATCGGGTTGCAGCTCGAAAAGGTGCGCGACAAGGTGCCCCTGCTCTACGAGCGCGACGACATTTTACTCACCATGATCCAGCAGCGCGGCGACGTGGAAAAAGTCTCCAGCCGCAATATGCGCCTGCCTTTGCAGGTCAATCCCGGAGGCAAAGCGGGTTCCTACAGCGCGGACGGCGGCGACCTCGGACGCGGCTCCGGCACGGCCTACGACATCGCCCAGGTCTCGCCGGTTTTCTTCCGCTTCGCCATTGAAATCACCAAGCTGGTCGAGTACGCCACCACCGGCCGCGAACGCGCCATCGAAAACGCCGCGAAGCGCGAAGTAGCGCAAGGCATGAAGCAGTTTCGCGCGTTCCTGGACAAGCTGATGCAGACCGCCGGCAACGGCGTGCTCGGCACCATCAGCAACGTCTCCGGGACCACGTTCACCATGTCCGTGCCCAGCGGCGCAGCGCTCGTCTATCCTGGACAAACCATCCAGATTTACGACACCACGCTGACCACCAACCGCAACATCGCCGCTAACGTCACCACCAACGTGCTCACCGCCGATCCGGTCACCACGCAAACCATCACCGTAGACAACGTGCCCACGGGCACCGTCGCCACCGACGTGATCGTGCACGACGGCCTCAGCGGCGCGCAGCCCGTCTCGCTCTACGGCATCAAATATCACCAGAACAACGCCACCACCGGCACCTGGCTCAACCTGAATCGCGCCACCTATCCCATTCAGTTGGCCACCCCGCGCGTGAATGCCGGCAACGCCGCGCTCACTCCCAGCAACGTGCGCTTGGCCATCAACAAGGTGCGCAAATCCCTGGGCATCAACCATCTCGGCAAATTAATCGCCTACATGGCCGTGGAACAGGAACACGCCTGGGAAAACCTCGGCATCACCGTCAGCCAGATCATCAAGGAAGGCGGAGAAAAAACCGGCAACGATTTGGATCTGCTCTTTAGCGGTCGCAAAACCATGAGCGGCATCCCCATCAAAGCCAGCGTCAACGCCGACCAAACCCGCGTCGATTTCCTCGATCTCGCGCATTGGGGCCGCGCCGTGCTCAAGGACATCGACTTCTACGAAGTCAATGGCAACACGGTGTTCCCGATCTACGGCGCCAGCGGCGGCATCGCCGCGTCGTACATCTTCTACTTCGACACCGCGTTTCAAGTGTGGGACGACTCGCCGCGTACCGGCGCGTACATCGACACGCTCGCGCGGCCATCGGGCTACTAATCTTCCGTGGCTCCTCGCCTCAAACCCCGCAACAATCCCTGCGTCAGGCACCGCCAGGGCACGGTACGCCGTGCCTTGGCGGCTGCACCGCGGATCGAAATTCTCCGCGAAACGCACGAAACGCCGGCGCTGGTGGCGGACCGTCTTTCGCGTGCGGGCGGAATGAATCGTTATGGTGAACCAAACTATCGCGCCGTCTGGGGCTGGAACCGCCTCTCCTGGATCGGCGGAAAATTTGAAGATCGCGACGCCGTGGGCAATCTCCTGCGCGAGGCCGTCGAACTCCGCCGCGAACCAAAATATGCCGCCGTAAACCGCTGGCACATCGAACGCTGGATGCCGCCAGAAACCTACGGCTCTCCGCGCCAGTGGTACGCGCAAACGATCGAGCGCGAGAATGGCCTGAGCATTCCCGCGCTGGGTCCGTTTCCGTATCGCGGCGAATACGAACACTGTTTCACGCTGCAAGATCGGCTTGGTGAATTTGTGCAGCTCACCGCCGCTGCCGCTGAGCACATCGCCCACGCCATCGAATGGTCGCGCAAAGCCCCACGCGCGGCAGGGAAGCGCCGGATCGACGAGCGCAGCGCCCGCGAAGAACGCGCCGGCGATCAGTGGTCCTACGACCTTCTTGACGACGCCGTCCCAGCGTTTCACAAACAGCCGTTCGTGACCGTGGCGTAGGTCCGCCTTTAGTAGCACAGGCATTCCTGCCTGTGCACGGTGGTCTGAGTGGCACAGGCACTCCTGCCTGTGCACGGTGGTCTGAGTGGCACAGGCACTCCTGCCTGTGCACGGTGGTCTGAGTGGCACAGGCACTCCTGCCTGTGCACGGTGGTCTGAGTAGCACAGGCATTCCTGCCTGTGCACGGTGGTCTGAGTAGCACAGGCATTCCTGCCTGTGCGGCTCTGTTCAGCGACATACCCAGGCCCTAACGTCACAGTTGCGAAAACGCATCAACCGAGCACAGACAGAAATGTCTGTGCTACCTGAGGCGCGGACTCACCATGCACATGACCCACACCGAAATCTGGCTCCGCGGCGCACTGGCCGCTGCGATCAGCGGCGCCGCCGGCGGTCTGCTCACCGGCTTTGCCGCCGTGGGCATCGACCCGCAACATTTCAATCTGCAAGCGGGCCTGGGCGCCACGTTTCACATCGGCGAAGCCGCCGCTCTGATCAATGCCGTGATCGGCGTGGCCGCCTATCTGCAAAAATCGCCGTTACCGGAATGAACGAAGTAAAGGAGGTAAAGGAAATAAAGGAGGTAAAGGAGAGAACATTCCCTAACTGTAGCTCTGCTTTGCCTTCATAGCTGTTGTTGGCGTTTCCGACGCGAGTGAAATAGCGAGGAAGGCAACCCCAAGGTAGGATGTTCCAGAACCGGGGCCTCCTACACTTCCTCTACCTCCTTTATTTCCTTTACCTCCTTTACTTCCTCAATCGCCTTTCTACTTTTCGAGGACCAATTTATGCCAGTCGTTGGCTCAAGCGCCTACAACACCGCCGGCCAAATCACCTCGCTAGTGCGCTCGCTGCTCAACGATGCCGCGGGCAATCTTTTCACCGACACCGTGCTGTTACCCTACGCGAATTCCGCATATCGCAAGGTGCAGCGCGCCATCGGCAACGCCGGCGGCGGCGGTTTCATCCAGGACGACGTACTCCTCGTCGTCACGGCGGTGACCCAAACGGACGCCTCGCTGCAAGTCTCCATCACCGACGCCACCGCGCCGCCAAATCAGTTGCCGACGGATCTGCTGGTGCCGGTGAAAATCTGGGAGCGCCCCAATCTCTCCACCGACGATTTCGTCGAGATGGTCGATCTCTCGCAACACGGCGGCCTCCCATCGCGCGAGCAAGATCTAACCCTCAGCGTGTGGGAATGGCGCGCCGACGGAATCTATTTCCTCGGCGCCACGCAAGACACCGAAATCCGTCTGCGCTATTTCAAGGCCTATCCGGATTTCACCGATTCCACTTCGCCGGTCCTGGTCCGCAATTCCCAGGAAGCCATCGCCTACGCCACCGCGGCGTTGGCAGGCTGGGCCCGCGGCAGCCCGCTAGCGGAAAAATGGGACGATGCCGCCGCAGACGCCATCGAGGATCTGGTCGTCGCCGCCGTCCGCCGCGAACAGCAAAGCCAGCGCCGCCGTCGCCCCTATTCGTCGCGCAGCGGCTACACCCCTTTTTAAGGTTTGCGCGGTCTGGCTCTTCTGCGCGCTAACGCCACACCACAAATTTAGGAGGATCGCGATCATGGCCATACAGATCACACTTTTGCCGTACAACGAGAACGGTTCCGGCACCAATTTGTACTATGCCGTCGGCACCCTGACGTTCTCTGGAAATTACACCACCGGCGGCGACACCATCGATTTCACCACCGTCGCCGACAAGTTGCCCAGCACGCAAATCATCCAGGCCTCCGCGGAAAGCCAAAACGGCAACGCCGGCTATTACGTCCCGGTCGCGAGCACCGCGCTCAACACTTGGAAACTCAAATGCTTCACCGGCGGCGGCGCCGAAATCTCCTCCGGCGCGTACCCCTCCAGCGTCACCACCGACGTCGTCCAGCTAACCATCACCGCCCGCAAGCTTTTGTAGCACAGGCATTCCTGCCTGTGCAGCCCGTGCCAATCATTGCGCGATCGTTTGAAGTAGGGGTGCCAACGCGGCAGCCACACTATTTAGTCTCTCGGCGTGATGGAAATCGCACAGGCAGGAATGCCTGTGCTACTAAGAGGCGCAGCGCTCGACCAGGGCCATTCGCAGGGCGTTTGCACCAATCCCGCCTTCACGGGATTATTCTCAATGTAGCGACAAATCTTTTCGCCCTCAGCTGGCTTGCGAACCCAATGATCGAAGCTTTCATCTTGCCAGAATGGGACTCGCACACGTCCGAGTATGCAATTTGCCAGGTGCGCGCTTGTGCCTTTGATTCCACGAGTGATTCGTTCAAGCGGCACGCCAGGCTCGATCAGCATATGCACGTGATTCGGCATCACCACATAGGCCTTCATTTCAAAATAGCGAAGCTCCAACGCCCCTTTCAGCATGCAACCCTGGACCGCTTGGGCGATCTCGGCTTGTGCGAGCCAGCATGGGCCGCACACCGCGCAAACGAGCACCCTGTCCGCCAGCGCAAATTTCCGACTTGCCGGCTCGCTGGAGCTTCTTAATTTGGCAAGCAGGACCCGGGGAAGCGTCCCCGCCAGTCGCCAGGTGATAAAAATGGCGCGTCCCCGCGGATGCCAGTGCGGAAGATTACGCTCATAGTACGTCATGCGTAGGTACAGTAGCACAGGCATTCCTGCCGGTGCAGCTTTTAACCGAGCGCAGACCGACCGGGCGCCGGCAAGAATGCCTGTGCTACGGATGCGGATTCTCAACGCGACGAAAAGGACTGCAATGATACGATCAAAAAAGGCGATGGGTGTCCTCTGGGCATGGCTGATGCTCGCGTTACACGTGCTACCCGGCGCGGTCGCGCCCGTGCACGCGCAAGGCACGCGCAAAGACGACATCGTCTTCAATTCGCGCGGCATCCCGCTCGCGGGAGCCACCGTGCGCATCTGCTCGCAACCCGCCACCGGCCAGCCCTGCACGCCGCTGGCGAATATTTACTCCGACCCGCTACTCACCCAGGCGCTGGCCAATCCCACCACCACCGACGGCATGGGTAACTATTTTTTTTACGCCGCTCCCGGCACGTATGAAGTCGAAATCTCCGGCCCGCAAATCACCACCAAGCAAATCCCCGACGTGCTGCTGGCGGCCAATCCGGCATCGCCGGTGTTTTCCGGTAACGTAAGCGCGTTTTCGCTCACGCTAAGCGGCAACCTCAGCGTTACTGGGAGCACCACCGTCATCGGCAATCTCGCCAGCGGCACCCTCAATCTCACGAATCAGTCCACGCCGCCAGGAACCGCAAACTCCGGAACCGTCAATCTCTACACCAAGACGGCGGACAAGCGCCTGTACTACAAGGATGACACCGGCACGGAGATCGGCCCGCTGGCCTCCGGCAGCGGCGCGCAACTCAACGTCGCGAACACCTTCACCGCCCCGCAAAATATTGCCTCCGATTTCCACACCAAAGGACCCAACCCTTCCTTCGACCTCCAGCTCTACGGCGGATATCTTTCGAGCAGCTTTACGCCGCCGACGATCACCTGCAACACCGCGGCGAGCAGCGCCTCGATGACGTGTTCGGGCGGCACCAGCGACTTTGCGGTAGGGAATGGGGTAGCCATCGCAACCGCCGGTCCGGCGCCATCCGTCCTGACGCCCAGCGCGGCGGTGAGCGTCAGCACCATCAGCGTGAGCAGCAACATCGCCACGGTGAGCACGGCGAACTCGGTGAGTTTCAGCGTGGGCTCAAGCATCACCATCGCCGGATCCAGCGACGCCACTTTCAATGGAAGCTTTACCGTATCGCAGGACGGCAGCTACAACCAGTTCACTTTCCCGGTGACCCACGCGAACTGCGGACCGTGCACCATCGGCGGCAGCGTCACGGTGGTGGCAGCCACGCCCGGAGCGGTCACCCCGCAAGGTATCACTGGCGGCTCGACGGCCTACAACTACAAAGTCGTCGCGGTGGATTTCAACGGCGGCCTTTCGGCGGCCAGCGCGGCGTTCACCACCAGCACCGGCGCTTCCGCGCTTGGCGTGACCAGCGTTTCCGTAACTTCCTATACGCGCACCAGCGGGGTGACCACCTTCACCTGCGCATCCAACTGCAATATTCAGAACGGAGCGGAAGTCAACGTCGTCTACTCCGGAAGCGGCGGCCGCGATCAAAGCGTTGAAGGCGCGTTCGTGGTGAACTCCATTCCCAGCGGTTCCACTTTCACCATTCTGCAAGCCAGCCAATCCAATACCACCAGCTCCGTGAGCCTGGGCGACAACGCGCAGGTCGTGGCGAAAAATCTGGTGCAATGGGTGATGCAGCCGGCGGCGGTGATGCAGCACATTATCTACCGCTGCACCGCGAGCTGCGGCACAAACACCAACTACACCATCGCCGGAATCTCGCAAGGCATGGATAGCGCGTTTGTGGATTGGGGCTTCACTTTCAACACCTCCATCCTTCCCGCGTATATTCCCGTGAATCCCCCGGCCGCCGCGACCAACGGCATCCTGGCGACCACGATTTCGGCGATCAGCGGCACGACCGTCACGCTGGGCGCCGCGGCCACCGCCGCGGTGACGGGCGCGACCGTGCTGCATGACAATTCCTCCAACGTCATCAAGGCCTGCACCTCCGCCGCAAATAACGGCCAGGGCGGAACTGTCTACTTTTCACAAGGCGCTTCGCAGGGCGGAACGTATATTTTCAATTCGCCGCTGCAGATGAAGCTTTGCCCGGCATTCACGAAATTGCTGCTGGACACCCAGGTATCGCTGAACCAGCCCTGGCTCAGCAGCACCTTTTACGAAATTGAAGGGCTGGGCCCGGGCAGCGGCGGCAATCTTCCTTCTTTCGTGACCGACCACGTTGCGCAAATCAGCGGCAGCGCCTATCCCTTGCTGCTGTTTGCACCGGGAATCGCGGTAAGTGGCAGCAGCAACACGCTGACCAACCTGGTGGTGGTGTCGAACAATCCGTACCAAACGGGAATTTTCCTCGATCAGGACAACGGCGGTAACAACGTAACGCAGATCTATTTCCGCAACGTGTACGTCCAGGGCGCGGTCAAAAGCCAGCCTTTCCGCATGGGCGGTGGTTTCGGGTTCTATTGGGACCGCGGAGGACTCAATATTTTTGGCGCCACCGCGTGGGGGTTCCCGCCGGAATTACTGGATACCGTGGACCTGGGTTTCGGCGCGAACAGTCAGGAACTCGCCGGAATTATCAGCATGGATAAGACCTACGTTGGCGGCGGAGAAATGCTGTTCGATGCCGCGGGGTTCTACCCTCTTGCCGCCGGGTTCGGGCATGCCACCTTCAACGAAACTCTGAATGAAAGCGGCTACTATCCGAGTTGGCGATTCAACACCGGCAACAATCCCCTTTATGCCGTGGACATTATTCGCACCAGCTATTCTGACCCGCTCGGTGGCGCTTCCACGCCGCTCATTGACTTAACCACCGCCCCGGGCACCAGCGCATTTCGTGTGATCGACCCGTTCTGCTCCAACGGTGACCAACCGCTCTTCGCTGCAAACCAAGGTGGCATCGAGGTTACCGAGGGTTCTGAGGGCTGTACCCTCCTGGGTTCAAACAGCGCCATTCTTCACAATCTACTCAACCTGAGCGAGGCCTACCTGAATGCCTCCGCCCAGTTCACCGGCAGCGGTCAAGCGTATTACGCCATGACCACTCCGGCGGCGCCGACGCTGGCCATCAGCGGATCGACGGGGCCCAGCGCGGGAACCTACTACTACCGCGTTCTCGCCAACGACACCAATGGCAATACCACCGTGGCGTCGCCGGCTTCCAGCGGCATCACCGTCAACGGCTCACAAGGCGTGTTGATCACCGTCGTACCCGTTCCGGGGCAAGTGAGCTTCACCATTTGCCGCGGAACTTCCCCCAACGCGATGGCTTGTGTGGCCACCGGAGGAGGGTTTCAAGTATCGGGCACCACGTATCTCGACGGTCCCACGATTTTCCCCAACAACAGCTTGCCTGCGATCTCCACCGCGGCCGCCTCCTCCATTGGCGCCAATGGACTCAGCGCCTCCACCTTGACGATCCCCGGCGGCGGCGCGAAAACCTCCATCAGCGGCTCCTTCTCCGCCAATCGCACGCAGTTCTTTCCGGACGTGAGCGGCGTCGTGCCCGTCACCGGCTACGTGAACAGCGCTTACGACAACGCCATGCGCGCCAACGGAGCGATCGGCGCCAATTGGAGCATCGGCCAGGGCGGAATCAATATTTCCAGCAACGCGTTTGCGGGTACATCTGGCGGGTCGCACAACGTTGCCGCGTGGTCCGCCAACACCTTTTCAAACTACGGGCAGTTCGCCGAACTGACCGTGACCACGCTGAACGGCACCAGCGACTTCATCGGGCCGATGGTCATGGTCACCGGAAACACCGGCTATTCCTGCATCGAAGATTCCACCAGCATATTTCTGCAGAAATATTCCGGCGGCACCGGCACGAATTTAACCAGCGTGTCGATCACCGCCGCGGCCGGCGACGTGCTGCGCCTGGAAATTATTGAACCCAGCGGCGCGCTGACCTGCTATCGCAACGGCATCTCCGTGCTCACCGGAACGGACACCACGTACACCAGCGGCGCTCCGGGCCTGGACATGTACAACAACGTGGCCACCTCGAAATTTTGGAATGGCGGAAATCTCCATCCGCTAGGCCAGCTCGATAGCGAAGCCGACTACACCAAAGTGCAGCACTTGAACGCCGGCGTGGCTATCGGCACCGAGACGTTCACCGCCAGCCCGCGCGGCGAACAAAACGTTTTCCTCCCCGGCGCGCTGACCAGCACCTGGACCGGCGCGACCTGGACCACCGACAAAGCCGTGACCGTCACCCGCGTGCAGGTGCAGGCCAAGACCGCTCCCGCGGGCTGCTCCACTAACGCCATCGTGCGCCTCACCGACGGAACCTCGCCCGTCAACGTCACGGTGGCCGCCGCCGCCAACGACAGCGGCCCCATCGCGCAAAATTACGCCGCCGCCGCCGTGCTTACCGTCAGCGTGCAAACCGCCGCCGCCGGCTGTAGCACCAGCCCCGCCGACGCCAACGTCGTGGTGCAATACCGCATGCAGTAAGGTTCCGCTCTGTAGCCGCCGTCTTCGGTTCACTCTGCGCTCTCGTTTTTCGCTTTTGTCGTTCGCTTTTGTCTTTCGCCCTCGCAGCGGCGCCCTTGTCGCGGCCCGGCTTTAGTCCCGGTGTTCTAGCATTCCCAGAAAGGTTGGTCGCCCCCATGGCTGTAGCAATGGAAACCGAAACCGCCGCAATCGTAAACATCTCCCCGGAAAAATGGCCGCCCCGCTACCGCACCTATTTTGGGACGCTGGAGATCCGCTCGCCGCTGCCGGGTGAATCCTTCGCCATCACGCCGGTGCGCGGTTGCATGGGTAAGATCGATCACGGCGACAAACACATTTCGGAATTTCGCCTCACCGCGCGCGAAATCGCCGAAGACATCGCTCGCGAACTCAACGGCGATTCCGGCGAAGGCAGCTTTCACGGCGTCTTCGTGGCGGAGAGCGACGTGCCCACGCCCGCCGAGCTGGACGATGCGCGCCGGCGCCTCGAAACGTTTCACCGCCGCCTGGTGGACGCCGCCGATCTCGAGTGGGAGCGCACCAGAAATCCCATGTTCATCACGGATCTGGAGCGCCGCGCCGCGCGCCTGCTCGGCCTCGAAAAGCCCTGGCTCTACGCCGCCAAGCCCCTCGACGATTGCCCCGTCTGTGCGGAAAAAATCAAGCATGGCGTGGCCGTCTGCAAATCCTGCGGCGCCATCCTCGATCGCGAAAAAGCCGCGCAATACGGCCTGGGAGGCCACGAAGACCGCGCCACCGTCCGCCGCAAATAGCTTTGGTAGCACAGGCATTCCTGCCTGTGCACGTTAAACTGGCCACGACGTCGACGACGACCGGAATCGACCGGCAAGGATCCCATGGCTGCGAGCAGACAACACCCCACGCGATAAAAACAAAAAGGGCGGCGAAGGATCGCCGCCCCGAAACGTGTACTGGACACGCCTGAGAAGCACCACCATTTTCGCACAATCTTAAAAATTGTCACAGAGTGACTGGACGATACAACAAAATGACCACCGCAGGCTCACTCGACGCGCCCATCGAAATCTTCGGCGGCCTCATCACCGATATGGCTCCCGCGGAACTGCCGCACGGCGTCTCGCCCGACTGTCAAGACGTGGTGTTCAGCAACAGCGGCGTGGAAACCCGCCCCGGCCTGCAGGCGCTCTTCGGCCCGCTAACGGGAAATCCCACCATCAACTATCTAAAAACCTACGAAACGCTCAACGCCACGCTGCGCACCATGGCCCTCGATGCCAACGGCGTACTCTACAAAGAAACCACGCCGGGAACGCTCAGCAGCATCGCCACCGGCCTGGCCGCGAATTCTTACGGCGATTCCACCACCATCTTCGGCAGGGAATACCTGGCCGTCAGCGACGGCCGCACCGGCGACGATCTGCCGCGCCAATATGACGACACCAATTTCGATCGCGTCAGCCAAACCGGCCCCGGCGCGGGACCAACCGTCGTGGATGAAAACGTGATCGTCAGCGTGGTCGCCAGTCCCACGGGCGCAACGCAACCTGCCGCCGTCGCCATCGTCGGCAGCCCCACGGGCGCAACCGAAAACGGTTTTCTCGTCACCATCACCACCAGCGCGCCTCACGGTCTCACGGCCGGACAATCGGTAACCGTCGCAGGCGTCGGCGTCGCCGGTTACAACGGCACATTTCCCGTCGTTGCCGCGCCCAGCAGCACGCAGTTTACCTACATCGCCGGCGCTTCCGGATTAGCCGCCAGCGGCGGAGGCACCGCCGCTTCCGCGACCGTGACCATCCAGACCAGCAGCGCGCACGGCTTCGTCGCCGGACAACTAGTAACCACCGCCGGCATCGGCGTCGCCGGTTACAACGGCACCTTTACGATCGCCACCGTTCCAAGCTCCACGCAGTTCACCTTTACCGCCCCCGCCGGCGGTCTCGCCGCTTCTGGCGGAGGCACAGCGGCCGCCGCAGGCAGCGTCGACGCCGGCGTGCACCAAGTCTGCGTGATGTTTCAAACGCGCCAGGGCTATCTCACCAAGCCCGGCCCGGCAACCACCTGGACCGCCAGCGGCGGCTTGCGCGCCGTCGTCACCAACATTCCCACTGGCCCAAGCAATATCGTCGGACGCATCCTGTGCTTCACCGGCGCGGGCGGCGCGAGCTTTTTCTACACCAGCGCGGGCGGCACGCTCTTCAGCGGCAACATGGTCATCGGCGACAACACCACCACCTCGCTTGTCGTCGATTTTTCCGACGCCATTCTGCTCGCAGGAACCAACGTCGACAACCAGTTCCGCCTCATCGAGCTCAGCGAATGCGCCGGCGTCATCGACTATTCCGAGCGTCTTTTCTGGTGGGGCGAGCGCAACCGCCAGGACAATTGGGTCAATCTCGGCTTCGACGGTGGCTTCACCGGGCCATCTCTGCCGCACTACCCGCTGGGCTGGACTCCGGACGCCGTTTACGCTCCCGGCGGCACCGACGAAGAAAATTTCGTGGTCTGGGGTGCGGCCTATTCCATCGTCGGCAACGGCACCACGCCCATTCGCGGCTTGATGACGCAAACCGCCGTGAACGATTCCCTCGGCGCGGCGCTCATCCAGGCCAGCACGGACTACACCGTGCGCGCTCGCTGCGCCCGCAATTCCACGCTCTCCGCCGGCACGCTGCACCTTCATCTGTACAGTGCCAGCGGCAGCATCAACACCACTGGCCTGCAGCTCACCGCGTCGCAGCTCACCACCAGTTATGTGGAATACACGGCGGAACTGACCGCGCCGCTGGCAACCATTCCGAGCGACCTGCTGCTCCGCGTTTACGCCGACGGCACGCCGAACTCGAGCGGCCAGTTCTACATCGACTGCATGGAGATTTTTCCCACCAATCAGCCCGCGAACGCTTCGCTCGTGCGCGCCAGCCGCGTCGAAGATCCGGAAAGCTACGATGGCATCGATGGCGTCCTAAGCGTGGCGGAAAATAATGGCCAGGCCATTTGCGCCGCGTTTACCCTGCGCGAGCGCCTCTATTTTGTGAAAGAACATTCCCTGCACGTCACCCAGGACGACGGCACCAATGAGCCGGCGCTGTGGTCCATCGCGGAAGTTTCGCACGCGGTCGGCACGCCGTCCGTGCACGGCGTCGGCATCGGCGAAGACTGGGTGGTCATCGCGCACCGCACCGGCCTGTACATTTTCAACGGCGGCCAGCCCATCAAAATTTCACAGGAAATTCAGCCCACCTGGAACCAGATCAATTGGCAGTACGGCCAGACGCTCTGGGTCACCGTGGACATCAAGGAGCGCCGCATCTTCGTGGGCGCGCCCATCGGCAGCGCCACCACGCCAAACCAAATCCTGATGCTCGACTATCGCGACCTGGACACCTTCGACGATCTCGCCGAGCGCCCGCCCATCAACATTACCTACACCGGCCGCAAAACCGCCACGGACAAAACCCGCAAGTGGTCGCCCTGGACCATCGGCGCCAATTCCTGCGCCGTCCTCGAGCGCGTTAACGGCTCCGCGGTGGTAGCCATGGGCGGCGGAAATCCCGGAGTAGGCGGCGCCGGCCCCACGGGAAAAATCTACCAACTCTCCGACACGCAATATTCCGACGACGGCACCGCCATCCCGTGTTACTACACCACGCACTTTTTTCCGGAACGCGCCGTGGAACAATCCCTCGGCCTGGGCGCGCACCGCAAACTTTTCAGCTACCTGACCATGTACGTCGAAGGGGCAGGGAACTTGGCGCTGACCACGTTCGTCAACTCCGAGAGCAACCCGCAAGCCCAGCAACCGTTGCCGCTCAGCTCGCCTTGTTTCGAGGACCTCGAACTTCCGATCAACGTGCTCGGCGAACGCGTGGCCTTCCAGGTCGGCACCACGCAATCCGGCGCCTGGTTCCGCCTGCAAAAATTCAACCCCAGCCTCCGCGTAGATCCCTGGGCCCCCGTCCGCGGCAGCAACTAGCCTTTCAGTAGCACAGGCATTCTTGCCTGTGCCGCCGCGTAAGAATTGAGCAAGACTGCACCGCACAGGCAAGAATGCCTGTGCTACCAAAAAACATGCTGACCGTTGCGCAAATCGCCCCGCTGAAAGATCGCGACCCGTATCTCTACGAAACGCTCACGAAGATTGTCGCCGCCGTAAATGCCGCCAGCCAGAGCGCCGGCGTAGACTCCAGTACCCCGTCGCCCGCGCCTTCACCGATCGCTTCGGTGACCGTGCAAGCGTCGAACGGCTGGTTCGACATTTCCATCGCCGATCCGTCCGCCTCGCGTCCCGGGCTTTTTTATTTTGCGGAGTCCGACACCTCGCCCGCGTTCAACGCGCCGCGCGTCTATTTCCTCGGCGCGTCGCGCAATCTGTACACCCAGCTCGGCAATCAAACGCTGTACTGGCGCGCTTATTCGCAATACGTCGGGTCGCTGCCCTCCGCGCCAGTGAGCTTCGGCTCGCCGCCCACCGCGGTAGCAGGCGGCGGCAGCACAGGCCCAACGCCGCTTCCCTCCAACGGCAGCGGCACGCTCCCAAACGGTCTTCTGCGCGGCGGAAACGGCTTCGGCGCCAACACCGGTGCGCGCATCACCCGTCCCACAATCTTGTAATGGCGGCGGACTTTTTGTAGGGGCGCAGCATGCTGCGCCCCAGCTTGCCCAGACTAGTGAGCTTCGGCTCGCCTCCCAGCGCGGTGGCAGGCGGCGGCAGCACAGGCCCAACGCCGCTTCCCTCCAGCGGCAGCGGCACGCTCCCAAACGGTCTATTGCGCGGCGGAAACGGCTTCGGCGCCAACACCGGTGCGCGCATCACCCGTCCCACAATCTTGTAATTGCAGCGGACTTTTTGTAGGGGCGCAGCATGCTGCGCCCCAGCTTGCCCAGACCGAAGCCATAGCAGCGGTCTCGTGGGGGCACGGCTTTATCCCGCGCCTCAAGGGAATGCCGCATCCGCAGATGCGAGCCACACCACGGTCTCAAATCCATGCGCATCCGCGACTACAGCGAAGACGATCTGCAATCCCTGCGCGCCATCCACGCCGCGCAAGGCTTCGACTATCTGCTACCGGACTTGCGCCAGCCGCTATTCGTAACCAAGCTGATCCTCACGGACGACGATCCATCGCCCCCGGGAAATGCCAACGCTTCTCCATCCCGCAGGTTGAGCGCGATGAATCCCCAGACGGGCGCCGCGCCAGAGCAGGGAAGCAGCAAAATCCTCGGCGCCGCCTTCTTGCGCCTAACCGCCGAAGCGTACCTGCTGCTCGATCCGAAAGCCGGCACGCCGCACGACCGCTGGCGCGCGCTTCTGGCATTGCACGCCGCAGCCGAACGCGACGCCTGGCGCCGCGGCCTCGAAGACGTGCACGCCTGGCTGCCGCCGCCCATCGCCAAAAAATTCGGCAAACGCATCGCTCGCCTGGGCTGGCTCCGCGACGACACCTGGACACCCTACTGCCGAAAACTCCGCCCGCCGAAGTAACCGGCCGAACTAACCGGCCGAAGTAACCGGCCTTGGTCGCTCGACAGAATTTATGGCCACACCCGCATGTAAACTCACAAATCGCATTTAACAACCACTAGGAGGCTCCATGGGACGCGGAGCGCAAGCACATACATTGCAACTCACCGACCAGCAACTCGCCAACACCAACGCTCTGAATCAGCAATTCCTGAATCAGCAGCAGCAAACCGGCAACACCCTGAATTCGCAATACCAAAGCATCCTCGCGAATCCCGGCCTGAGCTCCGCCGATCAGGCCGCCATCACCGGACAATCGCAAGGCTCCATCGCCAGCGCCTTCGATTCGCTGCAGCAGGCCGCGCAGAATCGCGTGGCGGCCACCAATAATTCCGCGGGCTTCGCCGATCTCACCGACGAGCTCGCGCGCCAGAAGGGAATTGCCGAAGGCAACCAAGCCGCACAAAATCAACTGACCTTCGACAATACTGCCTTCAATCGCCAAATGTCCGCGCTGCAAGGCCTCTCCGGCCTCTATGGCGTCGACAGCAATCTGCTCGGCCGCACGCTGGGCATTCCTTCGCAACTGCTCAACACCGCCGCCAACGCCTCGCGCAGCACCGGCTTCTTCCCGTCGCTGGCCTCTTCCGCAGGCGGCACGCTCGGCTCGCTAGCCGGCGGCCTCCTCTAGCCGCAAAAAGTTCATAGCCACCGGCCGCGCCGCACGAAAGTTTTGTAGCGGCACATCATGCCGCGCGCGTCCAGTAGCACAGGCATTCTTGCCTGTGCAGCCTACTCCACGCCGCCGTCTGCGCAGCCTACTCAGCGCAATCGTGCCGCGCTTTCAGTAGCACAGGCATTCTTGCCTGTGCAGCGTAATCCACGCCGCGCACTCCGCACACCGAACTTCACTCCGCAAATTTCGTTCGTTTGCGACGACATTCACACCGCGCACGAGCAGCAGTGTCTGCGCCACCATCTCGCGAGGAGCTATGCATTGGATCGGCCTCATCACCGCCGCTGCCTCCGCAGGCGTCCAACTCGTCCTCTTCCTGCGCTGGCTGCACCGCCGCATGCGCGACGACGAAATCAACCGCGCCTTCGTTCGCGATGTTGCGCTCAACCATCTCCCGCACATTTACGCCGCCTTGCAAAGCATCGCCGGCCAGCAGGGAATTACCATCGAGCCCGCGCCCGTCGTGCGCTTCGTCGATCTTCACAATGGCTCAGGCGGCAACGGCGGCCACCGAGGCTCCGGCCATCGCCGCACATCATGAGCGTCGCACCCGAACTCGTGGTCCTGGCGAAGCGCAACGCTATCGCTCTCGCGCTCGATCCCGCGCTGGTCTGTGCCGTGGTCGAACAGGAATCCGCCTGGAACACTTTCGCCATGCGCTTCGAGCCGGCCTTCTTCGCCAAATATGTCGCCTCCTTATATACAAATAATAAGGTCAGCGCTTCCGAAGCCTATGCCCGCGGCTTTTCCTGGGGCCTGATGCAAGTCATGGGACAAGTTGCACGCGAGTCCGGCTACGATGCCCCGTTCCTCTCCGCCATTTGCGATCCGCAACAAGGGCTAGCCATCGGCTGCAAAGTCTTGCGCAGAAAATTCGACTCCGGCGCAGGAGACACCACGCGCGCCTTGCTGGCCTGGAATGGCGGTGCCAACCCGGCCTATCCAGCACAAGTCTTAGCCCGCCGCCCGCACTATCTGTAACGGATTTTATTTTGGCCCTTGTTCTTGGCCTTTGTAGCGGCCGGGCTTCTCATCCCCAACCCAACAAACGAAAGGAAAATCCATGCCCCTGACCTTAACCAGCGCCACCATCGACGGCACGCCGGGCGACCCCATTACCCTAACCGCCTCGTTCACCTGCGACGCCCAAGATCCGCAAGCCAGCGCTTCCATCACCGCGCTAACCACCGCCGTCACCGGAAGAAAGTCCGCCGCCACCATTACCGTCACCAACCCGGATCCCGCCACCATGGCCGTCACCGTCACGATTTAACGAAAGAAAACCCCCAACAAAGGAAAACAAACGTGCCCAATCTCACCTATAACGCCACCTGGAACGAAGTCTCCTCCGGCACCGTCAAGATGACCGCGACCTTTCAGCTCGAAGCCACCGGACGCGTCGGCGACCCCACCCCACGCGCCGCCCTTGCGGCCGCAGTGACCGCCATCGCCGGAAGAGCAGCCTCCGTCCATCCCGTAGTGACGCAAACCGACGCCGACACCATGACCATCACCGTGACGATCTAGCGACTGCCGCAAGATCGCACCCTCCCGCGTTCACTTAGGCGCTTGAGGTAGACGTGGTATCTGGCCGTCTCGTCCGAACCGAGCTTCAAACATGACCCTACCCGCCTGGATTCGCCTCGCAGAAATCACGCTCGTTCTACTGCTCGTCGGAGCGGTGATCCTCGCCTGGCGCGAAGCCCGGAACGACCGCGCCCAACTGCAATCCCAACTCGCCGCCGCCAACCAAGCCATCGCCGCCGCCACCGCCAGTCAACAGGATCACAACGCCAAACTCACCGACGCCTTGGCCGCCATCGCCGCGGAAAAAAAAGCCGCCACCACGCCCGGCCAACTGCTAGCCGGTATCGCCCAACAAGTCGGGCTCCCAACCCCGCTCTCCCTGCAATCCGCAAAACCTCCAGCCAACTCTCCAGCAGGGAATCCGCCGGAGGCGCAAGCGTCGCCGAATCTAGATTCGCCGAGTCCACCTTCACCGAGTCTACCTACACCGAGTCCACCTTCACCAAGTCCAGCCACGACCTCAACCGAACTGCCATCGGCGCCCATCGCCCAAATCCCCGCCGCCGACCTCCAGCCCCTGTACGACTACGCTCTTAACTGCACGGTCTGCCAAGCCAAACTAACCGCCGCCCAGGCCGATCTAGCCGACGAAAAAATAAAAACCGCCGCCCTGACCCAATCCCGCGCCGCCGCCCTGCGCGCCGCCAAAGGCGGCAGTGTCTGGCAACGCACCGCCCGCGCCCTAAAATGGTTTGCCATCGGCGCCGCCGCCGGAGCCATCGCCGTCAAAACCGCACATTGAGATTCAGGTCCGGCACCGCCGGCCACGTAGCCTGACGCTCCATAAGTAGCACAGGCATTCCTGCCTGTGCGGTTCTAGCCTGTGCGGTTTTGGCCTGTGCTGTCCTATAGAGAACGACCAGCAGTAGCACAGGCATTCCCGCCTGTGCTGCCCGGGTCCGGCACCGGCCAGCCACGTCGCGCTCCACAGTAAGCGGGTCATGTAGGCGCCCGGGTTGAGCCCGGCCACCCTGGCTTCTGTACCGGCGCAACATTCCAAATCGCCGCTGGCACCAAGAGGCTGGCGCACCCCCCGCGCCAGCCTCCTGCTCCTTAAAAAACCAACACAGCAGCTCGTTCACTGGAGCGGATGAAGAACCGTAGCAGTAGCACAGGCATTCCTGCCTGTGCGGTTTTAGCGTGCCGTCCTAGCCTGCGTTGACCGATAGAGAACGACCAGCAGTGGCACAGGCATTCCTGCCTTGTGCGGTCCTAGCCTGTGCTGTCGTACAAAACGCAAATATCCACAGCCTCAGCAGAAACTGGAAGAAAGCTCTTGACAAAGAGTCCCATAAGTAATATTATGTTAACTAAGAAATCCTCCTGTCCAACCGCCCCTGTGCAATGCCTGTGCAATACTCGCACCCATCCCAGGCCGCTGCTCTGCTGCTTCCAAGTTACTTGTAGTCGATTTATTTCCCGCCGGACTTCTGCTGCGCTAATTCGTACTTTATGTATTGTTCTAGCGCGTGCGGATCCGCGCCCACGATCCGCCGTCCATTCACGAAGATCGTCGGTGTGCTGCCGACCTCCAGCTCTCGCCCGTTGGCGACGCTCGCGTCTACCGCCGCCGCCGCTTCCGGGCCGGCCATGCAGGCCTTGAAGCTGTCCAGGTCCAGGCCGGTCTGGACGGCGAAGTCCGTCATCTTCTGGTAGGCATTTCCCGCGGCGATCACGTCCTGATTGTCGTAAATCAGGTCATACATCTTCCAGAATGCCTGCGGCTTTTGTGCGTAGGCGCAGCGTCCGGCCAGCGCCGCCGTACGCGCCCAGGGGTGAATCTGCTCCAGCGGGTAGTCCATGAACACTAACCGGACCTGCGGGTAATTGGGCAGCAGACCCCGCATCGCGTCGTGCAAGTTGCGGCATACCGGGCACTCAAAGTCCGAGTACTCCACCACCGTCACGGGCGCTTTGCTATCGCCTATCGACGGCGCATCTTTGGTGCGCATTGCAGCGCGCGCCTGTTCCAGCGGGTCCTTCGTCAGGTCAGACAGCTCGCCGCGGAACAGGAACTTGCCGTCCCTGCTGACGTAAAACTGGGCCGTCTCGTCGTTGTTCTCCACCTTGAGTTTTACGTCGCACTCCAGCAACCCCGGCACCGGCGATTCTTTCGGCTGGCCTACACTGATCGCCACGTCGGGACCCAGCGCATACAGGTGCCGTAAATACGCCTCGATGTTCTTCTGAATTTGCGCCGTATTGGCCGGCGCAACGCTGGCGCCAGCACCAGCACCGGGAGTGGTCCCGCCCTGCTGCGCCGCCGCACGGCCGGTCGTAAGGAACAGCGCCAGCGCGAAGCCCCACGCAATTTTGACCCACACGGTTTTGGCGCTGCATAACCAGGCTTTCACAATAGACCTCTTTCTCTGCGCACTCGGTGTGCTCTGCGTTTCGGGTCTTCTTACGGCACAAACTTCTGCGCAATCGGGAACGGCCGCCCGGGTCCAAACGCTCGCGATGTAATTTTCAATCCCGGCGCGGCCTGCTTCCGCTTGTATTCGTTGTGGTCCACCCGCATCGCAATATCGCGCACCAGTTCAAGCTCAAATCCATATTTCTCGGCGATCTGCTCCGGGCTAAGCAAATCCTCGATGTACGCTTTCAGCACGCAATCCAGCACCGGATAGGGAGGCAAGCTGTCGGCATCCCTCTGGTGCGGGCGCAACTCCGCGGACGGCGGCTTATCGATGGTCGCCTGAGGAATAAGCTCCCTCTCGCGATTGATCCAATGGGCCAATTCATACACCATCTGCTTCGGCACATCGGATATCACCGCCAATCCCCCGGCCATGTCGCCGTACAACGTGCAATACCCTACCGCCAGTTCCGACTTATTTCCCGTGCTCAGCACCATCGAGCCAAATTTATTGGACAGCGCCATCAGGTAATTCCCGCGCACGCGCGCCTGCAGGTTTTCCTCCGTAACGTCCGGCGCGCGCGCTCCAAACGCCGGCTTCAGTGCCTCGCGGTATGCGTCAAAAACCTCGTCGATCGGCAGCGTGATGTGTTTTATCTCCAGGCGTTTCGCCAGCACTTCCGCGTCCGTCTTGCTGCCTTCCGAAGAATACGGGCCGGGCATCGACACGCCCAGCACATTTTCCGCCCCAAGCGCATCCACGGCAATCGCCGCCACCACGGCGGAATCGATGCCGCCGCTCAGCCCCACCAAGACTTGGTGGAATCCGCATTTGCGCACGTAATCGCGCGCGCCGGTCACCAGCGCCGCGTAGGCATACCCAATCTCGTTTTTCGGCTGGACATGGATGTCGCCCTTGCCAGTCTCGGTATCGAACAGCACCAAATCCTGCTCGAACGCCAGCGCTTGTGCGCCCACCCGTCCCTCGGCGGTCAGCGCCAGGCTCGCACCATCGAAAATCAAGCTGTCGTTTCCGCCGAATTGATTCACGTAAATGACCGGCCGGCGATGCCGCACCGCAATGGATCGCAGCATCTCAAAACGCAGCGTCCGTTTATCCAGCGTATACGGCGACGCCGAAATATTGATCAACACGCTGCTTCCCTGCCCAACGATTTCGTTTACCGGATCGCGTTCATAAAGTTGCTTGGGCCAGAAACCCACGTCGTTCCACGCGTCTTCGCAAATCGTGATGCCCAGCTGTTCCGGACCAAACGCGAATGTGCACTGCTTTTCTGCCGGTTGAAAATAGCGCGACTCGTCAAAAACGTCGTACGTCGGCAGCAGCATTTTGCTCTGCTCGAACGCCACTTTTCCGTCGCGCAACAGGGCGGCGGTATTGGCCGCGGATTTCCCCCGGCCATTCTTCACCGCGCTGGCATATCCGACGATGGACGGCAGCGGCGCGGCCGCCGCGAGTTTCTGCAATTCCTCGCGATTGCGTTGAATGAATGCCGGACGCTCCAGCAGGTCCTGGGGCGGATATCCGCACAGGCAAAGCTCGGTAAACACCGCCAAATCCGCCCCGCGCGCCTTGGCCTGCGCCGCCAAGCTCAAAATCGTGGCTGCATTTCCGGTGAAGTCGCCGACGGTGGGATTAAACTGCGCGAGCGCTATCTTCATGCTTGCTCAACAGCATACGGACCGAATAAGGACTTTGCAATGCACGCCACGATGGGGTTTCCAGCCGCAAAGAAAGCTAAATCAACTAGAATCAGCACTTACAAAAGTGTATCAAAACAAAGAACTTCATCCGGGATTGTATACTTCACGCAAATACGTGATATCCTTTGCAAATGGGGCTGTGGAAAGAGAACTTCCATTGGTCAGTTTTACTTAACTGGCTTGTGCTGGCTGTAACTATGCCTACCATTCTAGGCATAGCCGGCTTGCTGCTGGTCTTTGACCAATTTGGAGGAGCGAACGTGTGTTTTGTCGTTACGGCGTGTTTTGTCTTCGCGAAAATAATACATTTAGCCGTCACGTCCTCAGACGGTATTGGTACCCGTCTTGTATTTACTTTTCTGCTCTTCGGAATTTTTGGCGTGGCGATTGTCGAGACTGTCAAAGGTGTGAATGCGTGGGCAGCTAAGAAAAAACATGTAGTGCTCCCCTCTAAAACTGGACACCTCAGTTAGGTAAGATCAGGGCCTCCAAAACAGGAGGCAACATGGGCAGAAAACCACGCGTAGATAGAACCCCGGAAGAGAAATGGCAGATCGTTCAG